>Ga0207011_1104_pt1 | contig 17632 bp, 15 predicted proteins | sample Alteio_BWMinCont_79_FD_153466 | JGI IMG/M metagenome (GOLD analysis project Ga0207011, IMG submission 153466) | Enriched cells from forest soil in Barre Woods Harvard Forest LTER site, Petersham, Massachusetts, United States -... | ecosystem: Environmental > Terrestrial > Soil > Temperate forest >...
ATCAATGTTGCGGCTCAAGTCGAATTGCAGGGTGATGCTGGTGGATCCGAGCGTGCTTGACGACGTCATTTCGGTGACACCGGCGATCCGGCCAAACTGACGCTCGAGCGGCGTGGCGATGGCGGAGGCGACAATCTCAGGGCTGGCTCCCGGCAGGCTGGCGCTGACGCTGATGGTGGGAGAATCAACCTGTGGAAGCGGCGAGACCGGCAGAAGCATAAAGGCCAGCGAACCGAAGAGGGCAATCGCCAATGTAAGCAGCGAAGTTGCGATTGGCCGGCGGATGAAAGGCTCAGAAATGTTCATGGGCTTTCCGCCTCCAAGTCAGGATCGAAGGCGGGGGTTGCCGACTCTTCGCTGGCGGTTTTTTTCTTGCGACCAAAAAGCCACGCCCCGAGACGATCAAAGCAGAGATAAATCACCGGGGTCGTGTAAAGAGTGAGAAGCTGGCTCATGATCAAGCCTCCGACGATGGCAATTCCAAGGGGACGGCGCAGTTCCGAGCCGGTGCCGGAGCCGAGCGCCAACGGCAGGCCACCGAACATCGCGGCGAGCGTAGTCATGAGGATGGGCCGGAAACGGAGCAGGCAGGCCTGGTAGATGGCGTCAAATGGCGTCAGGCCTTCCTCGCGTTCGGCGTCGAGGGCAAAATCGACCATCATGATGGCGTTCTTTTGCACAATGCCAATGAGAAGGACGATGCCGATCAGCGCGATGACATTGAGATCATTGTGGCACAAAATGAGGGCCAGAAGCGCGCCGACACCCGCGGATGGTAGCGTGGAAAGAATCGTGATCGGATGAATGTAGCTCTCGTAGAGAACGCCAAGGATGATATAGACCGTAATCATCGCGGCCAAAAGCAGGAGTGGCTCGCTGGTCAACGAGGCCTGGAAGGCCTGCGTTTCACCCTGAAAAGCAGTCTCGATGCTGCGGGGCATATCGAGGTCCTTTTGCGCCTGGGTGATGGCGGTGACCGCCTGGCTCAACGCATATCCCGGCGCGAGATTAAAGGAAAGTGTGACCACGGGAAACTGGCCCTGGTGATTGACCGTGAGTGATTCAGGTTGGGTATCCCAATGCGCGAAAGCGCTCAGCGGAGCCGCGCCGCCGGTCGTATTGGCAGCGGCCGAGGCAGTCGAGCTGGAGGTCGTGGCCGTCGAGGTAACCGTCGCGATCGCGCCGGATGTCGACGTTACCGCCGGACTGGAAGGGACAATGTAGATTTGGTCGAGATCCGCAGGATCTTGCCGGAACTCGGGTTTTACCTCGAGGATGACGTGGTACTGGTTGACCTGGGTGAACATGGTCGAGACCTGGCGTTGCCCAAAGGCGTCGTAGAGCGTGTTGTCAATGGTCGAAGTTGTCAGGCCGAGTCGGGAAGCGGTGTCGCGATCGAGAGTCAACGAAGCCGCGAGCCCCGAATTCAACTGGTCGCTTGTAACGTCTCTCAACTGGGGGAGGGCCTGGAGTTTTGCCACAAGCTTGGGCGTCCAGGTATTGAGTTCATCGAGGTTGGGGTCCTCCATCGTGTACTGATATTGGGTGCGGCTGACGCGATCGCTGACCGTGAGATCCTGTACCGGCTGCATGTAAAGGGTGATGCCGGAAACACTGGCCAGGGAGGATTGCAGGCGAAGGATGATATCGTTGACGTTGGCACGGCCCGATTCGAGCGGCTTGAGGTCGATCTGAATCCGACCGGTGTTGAGCGTCGTGTTGGTGCCATCAACGCCGATGAATGAGGAGAGGCTTTCGACATCCGGATCCTGCAGGATGACTTTGGCCAAAGCCTGCTGGCGTTCCGCCATCGCGGGAAAGGAAATGGTTTGGGTAGCCTCCGAGACGCCCTGGATGATTCCGGTGTCCTGAATCGGGAAAAGACCCTTGGGAATATAAATGTAAAGAAGGATGGTTAGCACCAGGGTCGCCACGGCGATGAGCAGGACGAGCGGCTGGATGCGGAGGACGAACTTCAGCGTTTCCCCATAGAATGAGATAATCCCGTTGAAAACGTCCTCCGACATTTGATAGAGCCGGTTGTGGTGAGGCTTGTCGCGTTCATCGAGTTTTTGTCTCACCTTTTTCTGTGACATCCACAGGGATAAAAAAAACCACCTGACATTTCGTTCAATCGAATCCATCCGCGCCGATAACATCGGCGTCAGAGTCAGCGAGACCACGGCAGAAATGAGGATGGTGAAAGTCAGAGTGATCGCAAATTCGCGAAAAAGCCGGCCCACGATATCGCCCATGAAAAGAAGCGGGATAAGCACGGCGATCAGCGAGATGGTGAGGGCGACGATGGTGAAACCGATCTGGCCCGCACCCTTCAAGGCGGCCCGCATGGGACTCTCACCCTGCTCGATATAGCGGATGATGTTTTCGATCATCACGATGGCGTCATCGACTACAAAGCCGGTCGAAATGGTGAGCGCCATAAGGGTGAGGTTGTTGACGCTAAATCCGAACATGTACATTGCGGCAAAAGTGCCGATGAGTGAAAGCGGAACGGCTATTCCGGCAATAAAGGTGGCAGCCAAGGTGCGCAGGAAGACGAAGATGACCGCGACCACCAGGCAAATGGTAAGCCCCAATTCAAACCATACGTCGGCCACCGAAGCCCGGATGGTGTTGGTGCGATCCGTCAGGATATTGATCTGGACGGAGGGTGGAAGCGACTGGCTCAATTTCGGCAGCAGCTTTTTGATCGTATCTGTGACCGAAATGATATTGGCGCCGGGCTGCCGCTGGATGTTGAGGATGATGGCGGGAATGGCATCCTGCATCGGAGGCGAGACGTCGCGCGAAAACATCCACGCTGCCTGCAAGTTGTTTTCGACATCGTCCTTGATGTCGGCGACGTCGGAGAGACGGATCGGCGCGCCGTTGCGATAGGCAACCACAAGCGTCGCGTAGTCATTACTGGTCAGCAGCTGGTCATTGGCCCCGATCTGGTAGGCTTGGCTGGCTCCATCGAAACTCCCCTTCGCCTGGTTGACATTGGCCGCCGTAATTGCGGTGCGAATATCTTCAAGGTTAAGTCCATACGAGGAGAGGGCCGTCGGATTGACCTGAATGCGGACGGCGGGTTTCTGGCCGCCGACGATGCTCACGAGGCCGACGCCCGAGACCTGGGCGATTTTTTGGGAGAGACGCGTATCGGCCAGGTCCTCGATCTTCGAAAGCGGGAGGGTCTGGGAAGTTAACGCAAGGGTGAGAATGGGGGCATCCGCGGGATTGGTCTTGCTGTAGATGGGGGGATTCGGCAGGTCAGCGGGAAGATACGTCTGGGCCGCGTTGATAGCCTGCTGGACCTCCTGCTCGGCCACATCAATGTTAAGGGTCAGGCTAAATTGTAGCACGATCACCGAGCTTCCATCGGAACTCGTTGAGGTCATTTGCTGCAAACCGGGCACCTGGCCGAATTGTCGTTCCAGTGGCGCGGTGACGGAGGAAGCCATGACATCCGGGCTCGCGCCCGGATAAAAGGTCACGACCTGCATCGTCGGATAATCGACCTCTGGCAGCGCCGAAATGGGCAACTGGGTATAACCGACCACGCCGGCCAGCAAAATGGCCGCCATGACAAGCGTGGTCGCAACCGGGCGCAGGATAAAGGTCCGGGAAGGACTCATGGGCTCCCTAACTGCTACCGGCGGCGGCCGTTGCGTCGGTCTTTTTGGCGCCAGTCTTGCCGCCAGCCCCAGAGTCCTGAACCATGACTTTGCTGCCGTTTTGCAGCTTGTCGACGCCGTCAATTACAACTGTATCACCGGGCGACAAGCCGCTGTTGATTTCCGCCTGATCACCCTCGACGGTCCCAACTTCGACATTTTGCAATTTCACCGTCCGGGTGGCGTGGGCGGCCTTGGCATCAGGCGCTGCATTTGGATCAGGCGTCGGAGCGGGATCCGTTGCCGCCGGCACGTCGCCGCTAGCAGCGGCCGGGCGGTTGACGACGTAAACAAACGTTCCCTGGGTGCCGTGCTGGATGGCCGCGAGCGGAACCAGGGTCACGTCCTTCTTCATTTCAACCAGCAGGCGAGTGTTGACGAACTGGTTGGGAAAAAGCTCGTTGTGCGTGTTAGGGAAGACGGCCTTTAACTTGAGCGTGCCGGTCGACTGGTCGATCTGGTTGTCGGTGGTAAGCAGGCTGCCCTCCGCCAGTTTTTGTTTCATGCTGCGGTCATAGGCATCGACGGTCAGGGTTTGACCCGCTGTGATCTTGGCCTCCACTTCGGGAACATTATCTTCCGGGATGGTGAAGATGACGGTGATGGGCTGAATCTGCGTGATGACAAGCAACCCGGAGGTCGAAGTGGATTGCACATAATTACCCTCGTCCACCAGACGCAAGCCAACCCGGCCGCTGATTGGGGCCGTGATGTTGCAGTAAGTGATGTTGAGCTTCGTTTGATCAATCAAGGCCTGGTCGCTATCGACTGTTCCCTGGTCCTGCTTCACCAGAGAAGCCTGCGTGGCCAGCGTCTGCTCGGGAATGGAGTCCTGCTTCCAAAGCGTTTGATACCGCTGCAAGTCAATGTTCGCATTGTCGAGCAATGCTTGATCATGTTCCTTCTGGGCGACGTATTGCGCCAATTGAGCTTCGTAGGGGCGGCTGTCGATCTGCAGCAAAAGATCGCCTTCCTTCACCATTTGGCCCTCCGTGAAGAGAACCTTCATGAGCTGACCGTTCACGCGACTTTGAACCGTCACCGTGTTCAGCGGCGTGACGTTGCCGAGACCGGTGAGATAGACACCGATATTACCGAGGGTCGCCTTCGCCACCACGACTCGAATGGCATCGCTGGCGCCGCCATGCTTTGCCCCCGAGGCAGCCGTACCGGCCGATGTCGTCCCAGCCGCTGCGTTATGCGGCATGAAATAGTACCAGGCCCCAGCCACAATCCCGAGCAAAACCAGCGTGAGCACGAGCCAGCGCCCGATGCGGAAGCCGCGCTTTTTTGGCTCGACCCTCGGCGAGACAGGAGCCGGGCTGCCGCCGGGAGCGACGGGCTTGGACCGCGAGGTCTTTGTCTCGGAAACGTTTGTTGCCATAGGGTGTTTCTACAAAAATCCGCCGCAGGAAACCGGGAGGTTAAGGGTTACTTCTGCGCCTGATCGGACGCACTTTGATCGAGCTTTAACAAATCACTGAGTTGCTTTTGGCGCTCAGCACTGGCCTTCTCGTAAGCCGCACGGTGCTCCGGAGTCAACTGCTCCGCGATCCTGGCATGATAATCACTGTAAGTGGAGATAATATCGATCCCGAACTGGTGCCGGATATGGGACATGTGCTGCGCCATTTCCTTGACCAGCGGTTGAATCCGGTCAAGTTCGTCGGGCGTCAGGTTGTACTCCTTGATATATTTTTGATTGATACGGGCGACCATGACGCTGTCCGAGTCATTGGTCCTGGTCATGAACGACGTCATCTCCGTATCGGTATAATCCCACATCGCGAGGACTCCCACCGCCACCCCGATGAGAAAAACGGCGACGAACTCGCCGGTAATTTTGCTGGAGAGACGCATGACCGGGGGATTCTCTGAAAGACGCATGGTGGGATTGTTCGCTCTCTCAGGAAATCGGAATATCGTCCGCCTGGAGGAGGCTTTTGACTGCCGGATCGAAATCCATGCGATCCTGAATTTGCATGCCGATGCTGACGCCAACCACGGCGACCAGAATGGCCAGAGAGGCAAACAAGGCACGCAGACCAATACGCTCCAGCATGTCACGCTCCCCCTTTTCCGCTTTTAATCGAGCCAGCGTACTGGTCACAAACCCATAGGGTGGAGCGGTGTCACCCGCGAAAGTCGGCGTGCTGCGGGCAAGCAACGCCTGCCACTTTTCATCGGTCTGAGCGTAATTTTCACTATTCATCATCGTTTCTCCATGTTTTGTATCATCTTACGAAGCTGTGCGCGAACTCGAAAGAGACGCATTTTGATCTTTGAAATGCCCCAGCCGGTGGTTTGGGCGATTTCCTCAAGGGAGTGGCCCTCCAGGTCGACCTGCAGGATGAGGCTGCGATCCGCTGGCGCCAAGGTCGAGAGGAGCTTATCGACCACGTCCCGGGCGTGAATGGCCTCGGTTGCATCGGGGGTGGAGCTGCCAAGCCAGGCTGCGTCGAAGGCGGTCGATTCTTCCGGGGTCAAATCGGTCCACCGGACTTCGGGACGAATTTTCTGGGCACGCAGGCGATCGAGGCAGGTGGTCAAGGCCAGGCGCGAAACCCAGTGGCTCATGGGAGCGTCGCCTTTGTATTGGTGCAATCGGGAGAAGGTTTTCATGAGAATCTCCTGAATGACATCATCTTCGTGGTCGCGCCGAGGTAAATGAGTGCGGACAATTCGGGAAATGACAGGATGCAGATGGAGGATAAGCTCCTCAGCAGCGCTTTCGTCGCCCTGCTTCCAGCGCCGCAGGCAATCCTCAACATCAATCGGCGAATCCATTCGACCTCTACCTTAGCCGCCGCTGGAATCGCGCAAGAGTGGATTTGCATTTTGATGAGAGAAAAAGGATTTCGGGAAAGTCACCATGCCTCAAACATAAAGATGGCAAACGGTAATCGTTTCCTTCCCTTATCAGACGGCTTGCCAGGGTACAGGGTCACGTTTTCCTTCATTACAACCCAGAAATACAAGTTACCTCTTCGATTTTCAAATCAATGGATTTCAACAACATCGGATAGATTTTAAACCCGATCTAACTTTTCACTCTCCCATAAGCGACTTAATTAGTGCAATTTCCGCAGGATTGCAGGGAGCACCGTCCGCACGAAAGATATCGTGGTGCCAGCGTACGGGTTCTTTTGCATAAGGCTTCTGCCAGGAATCCCACGGGTAAATCGTTTGGGTCTTGCCGGAAACCGCACCCCAATTATAAGCGCCAATTTTTTCCTGCTTAAAATAGGGCAAAATTTCCTCAAATGTGCTTTCAACCCCGCGCGCAAGATATTCGGTGCAGAGAATGGGGCGCCCAAACCGCTTGAGCGGTTCGATTGAAGCGCGCGTTTCTTCCAAGTTGGCGTAGCGGTGGAAGGAAATCACGTCCGAGGCGAAAAGTTGCAACTCCAGGGTAGGGCCGAGTTTGTCGTTGCTGGACCAGTCACCGATCCAAACCCCGGAGGTCAGCGGCTGGCTCGGACGGGCAGAACGCACCCATTGAAAGGTTTTTGCCAGCAAGGGATTAATAATGTCCCCTACTTGATCATGGGTCATCTCGCCGGTGCCGCAGGTGCCGATGTTGGCGTTATTGGGCTCATTCCATAAATCCCAGATCAGGACCCGTTCGTCGTCACGAAGACAGTCCACTACACCGGTGACATAGCCCTCCAACTGCGCGAAGGCTTCCGGATTGGATACGATGGAAAGACCCGGCGATTGAACCCAGTAGCTGTTATGCAGTCCCGGCGTCGGCGCGGGCTGCGGCCCCAATTGCGGATTGGGCCGCCAGCAGCTATCGAAGAAAACGAACATGATCCGAATCTTGTGCTTGGCGGCGAGGTCGAGAAATTGATCGATCCGCGCGAGGAACCCCTTGGCGTCCTGTTTCCATAGCAGATCGTGCAGAAAGACCCGCGCTGTGTTCATCCCGATGCCAGCAAGCCAACCCAGTTCCCGGTCAATCTCCTTCGGATTGAAGGTCTCAGCCTGCCACATTTCAAGCTGGTTGATCGCACTACTCGGAGTGAAATTGCAGCCGACGAGCCAGGGAAGCGCATCGTACCACGTTTGGCTGCGTTCTACGCCCCAGCGATCCGCCGCGGCTTCCTTGATTAAGTTTGAGTCGGACATCACAGTTCAGGAGTAATTATTCAACCAACGTTTTCTCGATGCAGGCGTAAGCGGAATGGTTGTGGATGCTCTCCATGTTTTCCGCCTCGACTTTGTACCAGGTGATGTCGGGATGCCGGTTGCAACGCACCGCGACATTGCGGACGAGGTCTTCCACAAATACCGGGTTGTCGTAGGCCCGCTCGGTCACCGCTTTTTCATCGGGTCGCTTAAGCAGGGAATAAATCTCGCTGCTGGCCGATTCCTCCACCAGCGCGATCATGTCCTCGATCCAGATCGGACGGATCGAGCGGAGAGCCAGCGTGACGTAGCCGCGCTGATTGTGCGCCCCGTATGCGCTGATCGCCTTCGAGCACGGGCAGAGGGTGGTGACGGGAATGGTCACTGTCACGGTAAAAGTCACGTCCTTGCCGTGCGCGGCCGCATCAAAGCGTACCTGGTAATCGACCAGCCCTTTCGCCTTCGTGACCGGCGCTTCCTTCTCCATGAAGTAGGGAAAATCCATCTCAATATGCGCGACCTGTGCCTGGAGCTTGCGCTGAAGCTCGTGCAACATGGCGGGTAGATTTTCAACGTGGACAAGCCGTCCGTGCGCGTTGAGCACCTCGACAAAACGGCTCATGTGGGTGCCCTTGAAATCCTTGGGCAAATCGACAAGCAGGCTGATCCGGGCCACGGTGTCCTGGGTTTCGTGCTGCTTGTCCCGGACTTCGATCGGGTGCAGCAGTCCTTTGACTCCAACCTTGTCGATGCGGAGTTGGCGCGAGTCAGGCTGGCTCTGGCAATCGGCCAGGACGGGCGTGACTTTGGGCGCCGGGGTCTTCAGGGTCGCTTTGTCCATCACCCATCCTATCGCAAAAAGCTGCGTCTGACAAACTTCGGAATAAATGGAATAAATCGTTAAAAAGCAACTCCAACAAATATGCAACTGTGGCAGTTGCATTTTATCGAAACAACGGCACCCTATTTATAGCTCCGTCCCCCAACTCAAACCCTCCTTGGAGAACCGTATGCACGCACCCGCCAGAAACTTTCCCCCTTTCAGCCTCACCCGCCTTTTGAAAACCGTGTTCGAGCCCAAGGGCGGCGAGCGGGTGGCGATTCTCATCGATCTCAAAAATCCGTCGGACGTGACTGACTTTGCCTTTCTGAAGGATCCGGCACTGACGATTCAGCGCCATGCCTATGAAGTCTTTTATCAAGGCCTGCAAAAGGGCGGCCTCAAGGAATTGAAGATGAATGGAGGCGATTTTTTCGCGTATGAGATTACCGGCGGGAGTAATCTCGATCTGCCCGACCTGGCGGTTACGCCGGAGGGCAAAAAGGTGAGTCTCGAAAAGGACATCTATCCGAATTACGACCTGATTCTCTGTATCTCGACTTATTCAGCCACGGCTCCCCTCACCGCCTTTGCCAAGCAATACGGCTTTCGCGGCGCAACCCTGCACGGTTTGAACGAGATCATCCTGAGCAGCGGACTCTCGGTCGATTACAACGAAGTGAGCAAGGTCGCGGAAAAATTGCGACTTGGCCTGACGAAGGCCGACTGGTTTGAAGTCGACTTCAAGGTCGCGGACCAGACCCATACGCTGAAGCTGATCTGCAATCAGCAGGATGCGCAAAAGAGCCACGGCCTTTGTCGAGGCACGGAACCTGATGTGGCGAATCTTCCCGCGGGCGAAGTCTACTATGTGCCCGAAGGTGCCGAGGGAAAATTCCCGATGCGTTACGAGGACGGCACGCTGGCGTTGATGGAAGTCAGCGGCGGACGCATCCAGAAGGCGACTTTGATTTACGGAGACAAGGACCTGGTCGATGCCCACAATGCCAAGCTGATCAGTGATCCGGTCACCGGCGAGATCGGTGAACTCGGTTTCGGCACACAGGACCTGCCGGTCTCGGGCCGCGATATCCAGGATGAAAAGGTGCTCGGCACGATGCACGTTGCCACAGGCCGCAGCGACCATCTCGGCGGGCATCTCGTGCCGAAACTCTTCAAGAACGCGAAGAACGCCACGCACGACGATATTCTTTTCTCGCCGGCCAAGACCCCGGAAATCGAAGTCACTGAAGTCCGCATGCGTCGCGACGGCAAAACGGAAGTCGTGCTGGCGCATTATCAGCCCGCGCCGTATCTGCTGAAATTGCTGAAAGCGTAATATCCTTTTGCTTTGGGCCGCGCATAGCGCTGACTAATTGCTGCTGGCCGCGTATTTGGCCAGCGCAGCCTTGGCGTCAGGATTTCCATCATTGGCCGCGGCCGTGAGCCCCTGGGAAGCCGCCAACCAGAGACCTTTGCTCTTGTCACTATTGATCACGGCGACAAGAAAATCGACCGCGGCCTTATTGTTCGTCGCCGCGACCGGCACCATCGCAAGGACCGCGCTTGAGTAGAGAATTCCGTGCTGCTTGTAGTTCAGAAGCACATCAAGGGAAGGCGCATGGCCTGCCGCAGCAGCAGTTCCGAAAGCCTCTGCCGCAAACCCGGCCAGGTTCGGCTTCCCGGTGGCATAGATCAAAGACTGAAATGCTGGATTGGTATCGTCTCCGTTCACCTCATCCGCGATTTTAGCGAAGGCAATTCTCATGAGCGCGGCGTTCGTATAGGCCCGAGCCATGTCCGTTTGGTAGTTGATGCCCTTGGTAAGCTCGGTGAAGGCCTGGTCGAGCTTATCGATCGCGTCGGTTTCGCCCATGGCGGCATGGCGTCCAAAGGACTCCATGTCGGCCTCATCATAGTCGCGGGCGAAAATCGGAACTGACAGGAGCAGTGAAAGCAGGACCGAAAAGACGATGCCGGATTTCATGCGCCAACTCGTAGCCCGCAAGAGCCCGCCGGTAAAGATTCAATTATGGCGTTGCCCACGAACAGCGCGTGCCTTCATACGCTTCTAATGCCATTTCCATTCCCGCGGCCTTGTGCAGGGTTTCCTCGTATTCGCGGGAGGGGACGGAACCGGCGGTGATACCGCTGCCGACTGAAAAGTGAAGGCTGTCGTCCTCAAAGATCATGGTACGGATCGCGATGCTGAAGGCGGCGTCGCCGTTGTCGTCGAAATAGCCAATCAGCCCGGTGTAAATCCCGCGCGGGCATGGCTCGAGTTCGCGGATGATTTCGCAGGCCCGTTTTTTCGGCGCGCCGCTGATCGATCCGCCCGGGATGCAGGCGCGCACCGCGTCGATGGCGTCGACATCAGAGCGCAGCATGCCCTCGATGGTGGAGACAAGATGGAAAACCTGCGGGAACCGCTCGAGTTGCACGAGTTGGGTGACCGTGACGCTGCCGTAGTCGCAAATCCGACCGAGGTCGTTGCGCTCGAGATCGGTGATCATCACCAGTTCGGCGAGCTCCTTCGGATCGGTCAGCAGCTCGAAGGCGAGTTGCTCGTCGCGCACCGGGTCGCGACTGCGCGGGCGGGTTCCCTTGATCGGCCGGGTGGTGATATGTCGTCCCCGGATGCGCAGGAATAATTCCGGCGAAGCGGAAAGAATGCGCGTATCGCCGAAGTCGAGAAAGGCGCCGCCCGGCGCCGGGCTTCGGGCCAGCAGGTGTTCGAAAAGACGGTAGGGATTCCCGGTGAATTTTGTGCTGAATTTCTGCGCGATATTTGCCTGATAAATGTCGCCGGCGGCGATGTACTCCTTTGTCCGCGTGACTCGCACCTCAAACTCGTCGCGAGTTTGGTTGGCCTGCCAGTCGGTTCCATTGGTAGCCGTCGACCTCCGGGCGACGGACAAATTAGAAAACTCCCGCGCTCGGAGATCGCGGGCTACCACTGAAGGCGAATCCGCCGATTCAGCCCGCTCCTTCCAGATGCTACTGAATCCATTTTCCGCGAGCACGGAAATTTTCGGGAACCACGCGAAGCGGAACGCGCCCTCGTAGGTAATATACCCCACCGCCGCGCTTTGTGGATGGACCGAGTCGCGTCCTGTCTTGCGACGGCGCGCCAGCGCCTCCTTCAGTTTATCCCACTCCTGCGGCCCACCCTCGACGATTTCCTCCGGCTCCGTTGCCTGCAGAATCGCTCCCGGCTGGTTCCATGAGTTGAGGGAGATGAAGGGAGAAACCATAAACCTATAATTGATACTTATCCATGGAGATGCAACTTGTCCTGATAACTGATCAAGTCTATCTTCCGATTATGGGTGTTGCAGAACTCCTTCATGAAATTGAAGCTTTGCCGAGCGAAGAACGCTTGCGCCTGGTGGAAAAACTCGTACAGCTCACGGAATTAGACATTCCTGAATCGTTACGGCAAAGCATGTCACAGGCTAAACGAGGTGAATTTGTTGAGATGGATGAGGCACTTAAAGAACTTGATTCCCCGTGACCTATCGGTTTAAGGCGACTCCAGCCTTCCGCAAGGCCCTTTCCAAATTATCTCCAAAACAAAAGCAATCGGCGAAAGAGGCCTTCTTGCTTTTCAAAAAGAACCCGTTTGATCCGCGATTACACACGCACAAGATTCATCATCTCTCCGCTCTCTATAAGAAGACTATCTACGCGGTAAGGGTAGAAGACGACTTGCGATCCATTTTTTACCTACAGGGAGAAATGATCGTGAGCGTTGATATTGGCTCTCACGCAATTTATCGAAGCTAAGAAAGCGCTTACGCTGCGTTTGTTTTCCCGGAATCCTTGGCTTCAGATGATTTATTTCCACGGGCATATTTCAGAATCACATTCTTGAGCGTGGAAATCTTGAACGGTTTCATGACGAAGTCATCCATCCCGGAATCAAAACATTTTTGACGATCTTCCGGCGAGACACCCGCCGTGATGGCAACGATGATGGGTCGCGGAGTCTTCTTTTGCTCGCGGATTTGTCGCGTCATCGTCAAGCCATCCATCTCGGGCATCTGTACATCGAGCAGGATAAGATCGTAATTCCCTGCCGACGCCAGTTCGAGACCGACTCGCCCGTCTTCAGCAATGTCCGGCTGATAGCCCAGCGCGCGCAACACAGTGAGGACCACCTGCAGGTTGGTCTTGTTGTCTTCGACGACAAGAATCCGAAAAGGCGATTCCTCAGCGACGTGGGGTTCAAGCACCCGCTCATGCATGACCGGAGTGAGGGGAATTGCGGCATCGGGACCGAGAACGCGGAGCAGTTCCCGTTCGAGTGCCGAGGATTTCCAGGGCTTGGAGAGGGAGCTAAAGAAACCGACCTGGATCCGGGCGGGATCCATCTCCTGTCCCGAGCTGGATTTGAGCAGGATCACAGGCATTTTTTTCGCATGAGGAATGTCGTGAACGGCCATGGCCAGTTCCAGCCCGTCCATGCCGGGGATATCCTGATCGATGACCGCAACATCGAACGTCTTCCCTTCATTAAGCCATTGCAACGCCGTTGGGCCGTTCGTGCATTCAGCCACTTCCATGCCCCAGCGCCGGGTCTGCAGGGCCAGGAGCGACCGGCTGATTTCGTTATTCTCGACGACTAACAGGTTCCGTCCTCGCAATTTGGCATTAACCGTCTCACCAACGGTTTTACGTTCGGAGGGGATGGCGGAGACACGGATGGTGCAGAGAAAACTCGAGCCGCGGCCAACCTCACTCGTGACCGAAATTGATCCACCCATGAGCTCGACGAGCCTCTTGCTGATCACCAATCCGAGGCCGGTACCGCCGTAGGTCCGGGTCGAAGTGGCATCGACCTGGCTGAAGGGTTTGAAGAGCAGGTCCATATTTTCATGGGCAATACCGATGCCGGTGTCTCGAACAGTGAAACTAATTTCCCAGAAGTGGGGCGTCCGGGACAAACCGTCTTCCGCCTCTGGAAGAGGCTTGGCCCCGACCTCGACGCAAACTTCGCCCTGGGAGGTAAACTTGACCGCGTTGCCGACCAGATTGAGCAGGACCTGACGTAGCCGTTGGCTGTCTCCCACGAGGGTGGCAGGCACGTCCTGGTGAATGAGATGGATCAATTCGAGGTGCTTCTCCCGGGCACGCGGCGCGAGAAGATCAAGCGCCGCCTCGACACAGTCATGCAAATCGAACGGCGCTTGATTCAACGTATACTGACCTGCCTCGATCTTCGAAAAATCAAGGATATCGTTGATGATGGCGAGGAGGGATTCGCCGCTGGTGTGAATCGTTTCGACGATCTCGCGCTGTGGCGGTGAGAGATCCGTCTCCCGGAGGAGCCCGGTCATGCCGATGACTCCGTTCATGGGAGTGCGGATTTCGTGGCTCATGTTGGCGAGAAATTCCGACTTGGTCCGGTTTCCGGCTTCGGCCATCTCCTTGGCTTCCAACAGGCGTTTCTCGTATTCGCGGCGCTCGGTAATGTCGCGACCGGCCAGGATGTAAATCACGGTTCCGTCAACCTTGGCCTGATCAAAGGCCACCTCCGCCGTGAAGCGGCGTCCCTGGCGGGTGATGGCTTCGGTTTCGATATAGGTCACCGTGTCCAGCTCGACGCATTGCTCGCGTGCTTCCTGAAAAAAATCGGGAGCCGAGAAGAGAAAGTCGAGCTTCTGCCCGACGAGGTTTTTGATTTCGTAATCCCACAAGCGCGCCGCCTCGTTATTGACGGAAAGAATTCGACCTTCCGTATCCGCGGAAAAAATGGCCTCGCTGACCGTATTGAAAATCGCCGTAAGCTGGCGTTGGGAAGCAGTCAACCGCCGAGTTTCGCGCACGATCACGTTAACCATGGGCCGGAAAACAAAAAGAGCCGCGGTCAGCAGGATCAGGAATTTAAGAAAGAGGGCCGTCAGCTGTGAAAGTTCAAGCGTTTGCCACGCGTGCCCCTCATCGTCCCGAGCCAGAACGACAGCCCGGTTAAGCCCCTCGAGTATCGCCGTGTTGCTTTTATCCTGAAGGTACTGCTCGTCAGGATCGTCTGGTTTCAGTGTGCCGTCAGGTTTCACCGCGGTCCTCCGGGCCACCTGCAGATATTCCTGGATGGCCTTATCCAGGCGCCATGGCCCGCTGAAGTAGAGGTCTTTTAATTCCGGGGCGGCCCTGATCGCCTGTTCCAAGTCCGATCCCTTGATCAGGAAATCCTCCTGCATCGCCAGTTCATTAATCTCGCTATTGAGCTTATCCCGAAGAGCGGCACGCACCGAGGGCGACTTCGACTGGGCGAGCTCCAGGCTATAGTAGGCGATGAGCTGTGACGAAAGCTGCTGCTCGTCGCTGATCTTGATGAATCCGCTGAGCTGGCGTCCGCTTGAAATAACCGATTGCAGTGCCAGGTAAGCGGCAACCGACAGGAACGCGACCAGCAAAAGCGCCAAGACGTAGCGAACAGTCAGCGCACCGGGAGAATCAAGCCGCATACGCGATCATTTTAAACACAAACCGTGCCCGATGCACGACATGCCCCATGATTAACCCGTGACCTGTTTTTGTCGCGCTGGGAACTCAGGCAAAAGCTATGAGTAACGGACGTCCTTCCCCGGCTCCATCTCGTAATCAAAGATTTTCGAGGAAGCCACAAAGGGCCCCAGGATTTGCTTCTCAAATTGCACATAAACAGCGTTTTCATGGATGTAAGCCAGCTTGTCCATGTTCTCGACATCAAAGGAGAAAAAGCAGGTATGAGGGTTGTTGGTGGTATCAACCCGCTTGCCGACCCGGAGGTTATTGACCTCGGGAATTTTGAGAAGTCGGATGCGGGTCTCCACCATAATTTCCTCCAGCTTGGAGGGAATCACTTCTGGCTTGGTGGTCAGGAGCACAAGGTGGTGAATCATAAAAAGAGACGGATGCGAAGGTTTGCGGAGGCAGGCGGTTCTGTCAAGTGCTGCCGCAAACGTCCCCGGGCAGGAATTTTTTGCCCACGGAAATTATACATCCCCGACCAACCAGCTTTCGATGAGATCAGCGACCATTCCGCCACCTACGCTGTTGAGATGAAGGCAGTCGGTGGTGACCAGGAGGCCGTTGCGCCGGGATACTTCATCCCACGTAAGTCCGGTAGCGTGGAGCGCGATGGCATTGCCGATGTTGACGAGGCCGTCGCGATATCCAAGCCGGGGCGGAAGGAAAGATCTATCTTCTTCATGTTCATGGAGATAGGCGATCATTCGCTCATGCAGAGGCAGGTAGTCGAGCTTGCCATCCTCAGCCACGCGACGCACGACTTCGTTATAGCGGTCGACTTGCTTGTTGGCCTCATGCTCGAGGTCCTCGCCGATCACAGCCAGGGAAAGAAGGGCGAGCCGGGCGCGGGTCTCCTGTTTAAGCCGCGAGATGATGGCTCGTAGATTTTCTTCGTACCAAGAGAGAGTTGGCTCAGTGGGGAGATGATTAAAGTTGATGTAGCGCAGGCGATTACGTTCGCTCAGGGTAGCATTGACGTCGTTGGTTCCGATGAGAATCGAGACGGCATCCGGCTGAACCTCGATGACCTTGTCGAGCCGCTGAAGTCCATTCCAAGCCAGATCTCCATCAATCCCGCGGTTGACGAAATGATACTCTGCCAGCGAAGGCCGCGAGCGCAGCAATTCGACGTAATCAAAGCTGACCCGGCCTGCCGTGAGGCTCGCACCGAAGCAAACAGCGGTTTTCATCTCAGCAAGTATTCCGGCTAAATCGAGGTATGGAAACGATTTTTCCAAGCCGAAATGGTGCGGCTTCGGGGATTGCCTTCGGTCGGAGCCGTGCTCTAAGGTATTTGTCCTTTCGATACCACAAAGAAACTCATGGCTGCTGGCATCCTGAAAATGTTGCTTCCCGATCGCGCCGTGCCGGTGCGAATCTGGCGTGGCCCCTTTCGGGGCGCCCGTATTGTCATGAATCCGCGGCAATCGCTGCGAAAGATTTTCGGCGTTTACGAGCATGAGCTAAACCCCTGGCTGGAGCGGGCGCTGGGACAGGTCAATCGCGTGGTCGATGTGGGCGCGAACGACGGCTATTTCAGTTTCGGCTGCGCCGCGGCGTTTCATCGCTTGGGCAAGAAAGGGGAAATCATCGGGATCGAAAATCAGGATGTGTGCATCGCCGAGCTGCAGGAAAGCATCAAGACGCAAGTCTGGCCCGAGGTGACCTATCAACTCGTTCACGCCTACGCCGGTCGCGAGCAAAAACCGGGTTGGGTGACGCTCGACGCGCTCCTGTGCGCGACCGTTGCGCCGGATGATCGCACCAATACCCTCGTGAAAATTGACGTGGAGGGAGCCGAGGTGGACGTGATCGAAGGCGGACGAAGCTGGATCACGCCCTCAAACTGCTTCGTGGTGGAAGTGCACGAAGAGCGGTTCCTTTCCCAACTAAAAACCATCTTCGCGGAATGCGGCCACAAGCTTAAACAGCTGGATCAATCACCGCTGCCACTTTTGGGCCGCGAAATGCGCCGGGAAACCAATTGGTGGCTGGTGTCCGATCTCCAGTAACGCTCAATCTCCGTAGCCGTTGGGAAACTTCTGGTGCCAGGCCCAGGCGCTTTCGATGATGGGCTGGAGGCGCGGATATTTGGGACGCCAGCCGAGTTCGCTGGTGATTTTGTGCGAACTGGCCACGAGGCGTGGTGGATCGCCGGGACGCGGATCCTTCATGACAGCGGGGATCGGATGACCGGTCACCTTGCGGGCGATATCGAGCACCTGTCGGACAGAGAACCCCTCACCGCTGCCGGACCTGAAGCGGAAGCCGCGCAAGTAGGCGACTTAGTCCGGCATTGACCGGTACGTGATAGTTCCCATAGTCTTTTAAAATCACAAATTCATCAGTACCCCATTGCCAGCGAACAATAGGGTACTGTATTTTCGTAGTTTTAGTTCAGGCATATTTGAAAACTTTAGTGCGATTTCCCGCGTGACTTGAGCGCGTAGGAAGTTTTCAATTTCACATGCACATTTTCGTTACCGGC
>Ga0207011_1105_pt1 | contig 17375 bp, 16 predicted proteins | sample Alteio_BWMinCont_79_FD_153466 | JGI IMG/M metagenome (GOLD analysis project Ga0207011, IMG submission 153466) | Enriched cells from forest soil in Barre Woods Harvard Forest LTER site, Petersham, Massachusetts, United States -... | ecosystem: Environmental > Terrestrial > Soil > Temperate forest >...
GGCAGGCGATATCTCGGCATTGCCGTCGGCAGGCGATTTCTCAGAATTGCCGTCGGCAGGCGATAACTCAGGCTCGGAAGCTTGAAAGGACACTGATTGAGGGACCCCGGGGAAGCTTTGAAGAAGACGTGGTCAAAGTACCACTACCATCTTAGCCGCCTTCGTCCGAAGTTTCCTCGGAAGCAATACCCTTGACGACGCCTCGTTTGGACGAACGGTAAAAGTCGACTATTTCCTTGAGCTCAGGCAGAGGCGGCAATTCTGCTTCGATTTTGGCCAGGGCCTGGGCATTGTTTAAACCGGACCAGTTGATCAATTTGTAAGCACTTTTTATGGCGGTTCTGGTAGCGGCAGAAACTTTCTGTCGTCTCATACCGACTAAGTTGAGACCGACCACCCGGCAAGGCCTTTCGTCCGCCGTGACAAAGGGTGGTATGTCCTGTCTGGTACCGGTAATGCCACCAACCATAACCATGCGACCGACACGCACATGCTGGTGAAATACCACCAGGCCACCGGCGACGGTATTGTCGCCCACCTGACAGTGACCGCCAAAAGTAGCGCAGTTGGCCAGAATCACACCCTTGCCCATCTGGCAATCATGGGCAATGTGCACATAGTTCATGAAGAAACAATCGTCACCAACTGTGGTGAAACGATCGCCTGTGCCGCGGTGCACCGTTACGTACTCGCGCAAGGTGACGCGATTGCCGATCATTACTCCGGTCGGCTCGTTTTTGTAGCTCAAATCCTGGGGCTCAAGACCGACTGAAGCAAAAGCAAAGATATTGCAATCTTCACCAATGGTGGTGTAACCGTCAATCACCGCGTGCGCACCAATCTTGGTGCCGGCCCCAATTTTTACATTGGCACCGTGTTGTTTTTGTATTGTTTGTAGCGGTTTTGACCGCCAACCCCAGCGTCAAGATTGGTGCCTTCCACGTTGCCGCCGCTGAGTTGACCAGCTGGCTTTATGTGGCCTTCACCATCCCGGGTATTGTTTTTAGCCCGATTGCCGGCGTCTATGTGGACCGCTGGAGCAACCGTGCCGTCATGGTCGCATCAAACATGGTGCGGGCTCTGGGCGTTTGCCTGGTGGCCACGCCCTATGTCAAAGCATCGCCTACAGCCACATTTTCACTGGCCTTTTTGATCTCGGTCGGCTCGCAATTTTTCGCCCCGGCCGAGGCTTCGGCTATTCCCAGGACGGTGAAGAAAAATCATTTGTACGCTGCCAACTCGCTCTTTTTCACCACGATGATGATTGCCCTGGGCTTTGGTTTTGCCATCGGCGAGCCGATTATTTCACGCACCGGTATCGGCAAGGCTCCCTTTGCCGTGGGGGCGGCCTTCTTGCTGGCGGCTGTTTTTGTGACCCAAATCACCGACAACACACCGAGCAAGGAAAAGGGCGAGGCCTGGTGGGAGGAGCTCAGATTTGGCCTGGCCTATATCGTCAACAATCCGCCTGTATACAAGGCTATTCTCAAGATTACCGTGCTCTTTTCCACGGTCATCACACTCAATATCATCGCTGTGGCCCTCACCCAGCAGGTTATGGACCTGGAACCGGTGCAGTTTGGCTATATTGTCGCCGCCGCCGGCGTGGGCATGGGTGCTGGCAATTTTATGGTCAGCCATTATTTCACCAAGGTGCAGCCTACCCTGCTTGCCTATCGAGGCTTCATTCTGCTGGGGCTGTTTATGACCATCCTTGGTTCACTGGGCTTTTTGCAAGACGATGTTTTCCCCATTATCGGCATGGCCGGAGTCGCCTTCCACGGCCCACTGATTGTCGTGCCCCTGGTTATTGCCGCCTTTATCGGTGTTTCCTGCTCCTTCGTCGCCGTCCCCACCCAGTCGCTTTTGCAGGCGGCCGTGCCGCCGGACCTGCGCGGCAAGGTCTTCGGCGCCCAAAACACGTGTATGTCGGCCGCCTCGACTATTCCGGTCGTGCTCACCGGTGTGTCGGCAGACTATTTGCCGGGCGGGGTTTCCACAACTTTGCTCATAATCGGACTGCCCACCCTGGTACTGGGCGTAATAAATCACCACAAAACAAAGCGGGAACTGCTGGGTCGTTAAGCACCTGTCAAGAAGCTAGGCGATAATAGTATTGGTTAGCTTGAAATCTAAACATTTCTTCAGGTATTGGCCCATAGTTGCCATATACCGTCATTCTTATAGACAATAGGTTATTCCTGCTCAAGGCTCCCGAGTCAAAGGCTTATGCGAAATCGAATCGTCCTATTCGCTGTGACAGTTCTCTTCTGGATGGCCCTCAAGGCTGTAGATAGGCTTGTCACTGGCCCTGAGGTCCTGATCATTCTTTCTGTTGCCCTGAGCATGATGGCCGCGCACAGCGTCTGGCTCTATCTGGCGCAGATTAAGCGCCGCAGTCAGGGCAATCTAATGCACTACAGCGATCCGGCCCTGGCCAAGCAAGCCGAGGAGTGGAAGCCCGCTGTCGATATTTTCATTTCGGCTAAAAACGAAAGCCGGGTGATTGAGACGACCGTGCGCAATTTGTTCAAGCTCGATTACGACCAGTTTTTGGTCTGGGTGATTGACGATTGCTCGACCGATAACATGCCCGAGATTTTGGAGCGGCTCAAAGACGAATTTCCCAATTTGCGTGTGATCAATCGCAAACCGGGCTCATATCCCGGTAAATCCGCGGCACTCAATGAGGCCCTCGCCCTGGCCAAGGGCGATGTCGTTACCGTTTTTGATGCCGACGCCTACGTCGCCCCTGACTTTTTGAATAAAGCCCTGCCTCATCTGGCGCCCGAATCAGTGGGCGCGGTGCAGGCGCAAAAAAGAATGTTTGAGCATCAGAAAGGTTTCTTCGTCCATTGCCAGGATTCTGAATATGCCATGGATACGTATTTCCAGGTTTCGCGTGACCTTATCGGTGGTGCCGTAGAATTGCGAGGCAACGGTCAGCTTGTAAAACGGCAGGCCCTGATCGATGTGGGTGGCTGGAACAACCGGGCCATTACCGACGACCTGGACCTGAGCATGAGACTGCTTGTCAGCAACTGGGACATAAGATTTACACCCGAGGCTGTTGTCTGGGAAGAAGCCGTGGGTAATCTCAAAGGCCTGATTCGCCAGCGCCGCCGCTGGGCGGAAGGCAGCATTCGCCGCTACCTCGATTACATCTTTCCTCTAAACTCTCCCACACGTCTTTCGCTGGTTGAGCGTTTGGATACGCTGGTCTTCACCGTTTATTTTGTGGTACCGGCTTTGATGCTTTTAGAAGTGACATCAGAGGTGGTGCATCTCCTTACCGGCGTGCCCACCTATGGCAAGCTCATGGTCACCGTGGCCATGGGTATTTTTGTCACCACTCAAATAAACGAGATGATTGCCCGCAATTTCTACCGCCAGAAGGTGCCTTTCTACAGAGCCTATTTTGAATCGGCTCTGGTAGTGGCCTATATCTACGGGCACTGGGTGCCGGTCATCACCTTCTCGCTCAGCAAAATATTGTTTGGCAAACAAGTCTCGACCTGGCACCGCACCGAGCACACCGGCGTGGCCTTCAGGGCCTGACCTGGGAGCGCATCTGTGAGCGTTTCTGGGGGCGCCTCTGGGGGCGCCGGCTTCCAGCCGGCTTATTGCTCAGCAGGTGCTGCCTTAAAGCTGGCTTCGATCTTCTCTCTGCTGCGGATTAATGCCGCCGGGATGGCGGCGTCCTCAGGCTGATGCCGACATGATGTCGGCGTTCCAACTTAATGCAGTCAGGATAATTCGGTACCGGTATTAATGCCGGCTGGAAGCCGGCGGTCCCGGGTAGCCACTAAAGGTAGTGGCTCATTTCTTTTATCGGTCGCTTAATAAATTGCCCCTGAACGGTGGCAGTTTTTTTGACAGGATCTAAAGAAGAGAAGTGAAATTATCAACCCCCTTGGAATCATATATGGTGCTTGCTCAGCAACGCTTACAGGGCCTAGCACTTGATTATTGCTATATGGAGAGAGGGGTAAAAAGTGGATGAAACTTTATATACCGCTTGAAAAGCATGTTTCTTCCAACAAACATTTTACAAGAGTATTTAATGCCCGAGACAGTGATTATTGCCGCTTCTTCTTGGGCGGTGCGCAAAAGTCTGAGCCATCAAATATGGACCTTGCCGAATATTTCAGTAAAATGGGGAGTGGTCTTGGGCCGTGTTGGTTCAGGAATGGGTCGAATCATTCAAAAAATGATTTCCATAAATACGATTGCTAAGAGATGGAGATTTGCATGCTGAAAAAAATAGCGTCCTCTTTCATACTAGCCTCGGCTCTGGTTGGCACAATGGTCGCTCCTTCGTATGCGGATGACGACACATTTAAGACAGTTTGCCTGTTTCCCGTCAGAGTTGTTGGCTCAACTGTAGGTTTTGTAGTTGGAATGCCTCTCGGCGCTGTCAGAGACGGCAACCGTGGCGCTATAAAATCAACTCAATGGATGGCTGAAAAAGTCACCAAGCAGGATGGTCCTTACGCCTGGTGGCCTGGTGTATTTGCTGCTCCGTTTGGTATCGTGGGCGGTAGCGCCTACGGTCTATTCGATGGTGGCTGGCACGGTATGAAGACCGGCTACGAAAAGCCGTTCTCAAAAGATGCTTTCACCTTCAAAGAAGATTAGTCAGTAGCTAGGAATATTTGAAGTCAATTAAGTGGAAGACAATACATAAAAAAGGTTTGGAATAGAGAGGATGGTTCTTTTGAACCATCCTCGCAGTCCAGGTGGTGAGAATAAATGAAAAACAAAGCGTTAGCATTAGTAGCAGCCGGGGTTATGAGCCTTGGAGCTGCATTGCCCTCAATGGCAGCTGATGGTCCTCTCGGAAGCGTCGCCAGCTTCTTCGGCTCCATTACTGCCACCATTATTGATACTCCGGAAGGCATCCTTGTTGATTCTCTCTGGCGTTGTCCGCATCATTGCCAAAAAACACTGGCCGAAAAATTCGGTGACGAGCATGGCTTCGGCCAAAATCTCGCCGGCTATGTAATCGGTTGGCCAGTTGGCGTGGTCTGGGGCGTGCCCTACGGCGCCGTAGACGGGATGGTTCATGGCTTCAAAACTGGTTGGGAAAAGCCCTTCAGCACTGAATCCTTCCTCGTAACTGAAGAGAAATAGTAAAACGTATTGCCCGGCATCTCAGCCAAGTGGTGTCGGGCACACTACATTTAGAAACGGTGGGTAAGATGACAAATAAAATAGTAAGTAGACTCGCTTTGTCCGCTGCGCTCTTAGTATCAGCTGTTGCTCCTGCAATCGCCCTGGACTATGAAGCGAAGCCGGTAAACTGGGTTCTTCAAGCGCCTTTCCGCACGGTCGGCGCAGTAAGTGGTGCAGTATTTTCTGGTGCCGTTAGCGGCCCTATTCAAGGTACTTACCATGGATTCCTCAAGGGCACCAATCACGTCGCCGGCAAATTCGGCGATGAAAAAGGCTGGGGCCAAAGAGTAGCTGCCGTTCCAATCGGCGGAGCTCCCGGATTTGTTGTGGGCGGCGTTTATGGCGTTAACCACGGCTTCTGGCACGGCTGGAAAAAAGGTTGGGAACATCCTTTCAGCCGCTGGTCTTTCATAACTATGGAAGAGAAATAATAGTTTGACCTTGGGTTTTCCCAGTTAGAAATGGTGAGGATAATGCAAAAGAAATTTCTATCAGGCTTGCTGGCTGCTGCCGGACTTGTAACGAGTCTTTCGGCTACTGCTGCATTTGCCTATCCCGAGCGTCCGGAATCAGCTCGTGTCGTTTACGAAATGTGGTACTTCCCTTGCAGACTTGTCTCAATGGTTGTCACCACAGGTTGGGACGTCCCTACAGCTGCTTTCTCTGACGGCATCAAAGGTGCTATCGGTGGCACAAAGATGGTTGCGCGCAACCTCGGCAAAGAAGACGGTGTCTATGAGATGGTTGCTGGTGCTGTCACCGGCGGCCCAGTTGGTCTAGTGGCCGGTAGCAGCTATGGTCTTCTCCATGGCGCCGCTTACGGTATCCACCACGGATTTGTCGGCTATCCCAGCCCGCACTCCGGCAGCCACAGTATGATCTTCCAGGGCAAAGGTTTCGTCGTACCTTACGACGACAACTACTAAGCTCGGCAGACCCGAGTAGATCGGTGGGCCTGCCCACCAAGCTACTTCACCGTAAACTAAAAACTTGGCTTATGGCATTCACCTGGCCCCTTAAATGGGGCGGGTGTTTGTCTGTTTCTGATTATTTGGGCCATTTTGTATAATAGAAGAGGTCTCATATTGTTAGAGTTAAGGGCTTTGATGCCTGAAGGCTCTTACTAATGGGTATGTCTTGCTAGACTAGTCTCATGGGAGCTTGTAAGGTTTTACCCCGGGCGAAGGCCAGGTGTAACGGCAATGGCGAATGGAAATAACTGGTAGAAGGCAGGGGCCAAAAAGAATAGGTGAGTTGCTGGTGGCTGCAAATGTCATCCGCCAGGAGGTGCTTATGGAGGCGCTCAAGGTCTCCAAAAACAGCCAGACTCCCCTGGGCCGCGTGCTGATGAGCATTGGCGAATTGTCCGAGCGTGACCTGGATGCCGCCATCACCGTGCAGCAGCTGATTCGCCAGGGAGCCATTTCCAATGAGTTTGGTATCAAGGCGATTAATGTCTGCGTAAAAGCCAAAATCCCTCTTGATACGGCCTTTGAGCGCCTGGGATGGACTCCTCCGGAAGTAATTGGCGAGCATAATGCCGGCGAGCTGGGCGAGCTGCTTGTCGCTTCAGGACTGCTGGATCGCTCCATCCTCGAACAAGCCATCTGGCAGAGCAAGGAAAACAATCTTCCCCTGGGCCGTTGCCTGGTTTTGAACCGGGCTCTTACTTCCACTCTTTTGCAGTCGGCGCTCACCGCCCAGGTGCTTATCCGGGACGGCAAGATTACCCTGGAGCAAGCCGTGCAGAGCCTGAAGAATGTCTCCAAAAAACAACAGAGCCTGGAGCAATCTCTTTTTGACACCGGTGCCTTCCGCCCGGTCGGCAGAGAAAACATCAAGTTTGGAGATCTGCTCACCCAGGCCGGAATCGTCACCGAAGGCGACAAAATATCGGCCATCGAAATCGGTCTGGCCGAAAACCAGAAGATTGGAGAAGTGCTGGTACAGTCGGGAATGATTCCTGCCAATGTCGTGGACGAGAGTCTGCGCTTGCAAGAAATGGTCAATGAAGGCAAGATGAGCGGCCTGCAGGCAGCTGATATCCTGCGCCAGGCACATGCCCGCGGTGTTTCTATCGAAGCTGTGATGGAAGAGCGCACATCGCGTCAGGAAGAAGTGGAAAAAGTAAATACAGTGCTGGAGCTGCTCATGCAGTCCGGTGTTTTGACAGGTGACGATTTTAACCGCGCTCAAAATCTCGGGCGCCAGCTCAATGTCTCCATTGCCGAGGTAATTTTGACCAAGGAAATGGTGAACAAAAAGCTGATAACAGCAGCAATTCAAGGACAGGGCCTGGTGGCCGAAGGAATGCTGCAGCAACATCAGTGCGCCACCGCCATTAAGATGTGCGCCAGAACCGGTCTGGAATTGCACCAGGTGCTCAAGGACCTGCCTCCCGAGCCGGCTCCCGGTCCAGGTTCATCAGGTCCGGATTCGGTCGAAGATCGCACCAAGAAAGGCGGCGGTTTCCTCGGTGGTCTCTGGTCCAAGGTGACGAAGAAAGACTGATCAAGGCAATGACAAAGGCTGGGCTGAGCAATGACTGAGAAACTTGTTTCCGAAGCCGAGCTGTATGACTTTGAACGAGACGGATTTCTGGTTGTGCGCGGCATGTACAGTCAGGCAGAAATCGACACACTCTCCTGCGCCATAGATGAGCTTGTAGAGCGTTCCTTCGAGACCGGCAAGCAAATGTCTTACTTTGAGGACAGCTTGAAGGAGCCGGGCAAACGCATTTTGTCGCGCATCGAAAAATTTGTCGAGTATCAAAACCTCTTGCGGCATCTCGTCTTCGAAAACAAGATGCTGGGCCGAGTTTCAGCCCTTCTTGGAGAAGAGGCGATTTTGTTTAAGGAGAAGATCAATTTCAAAATGCCCGGTGGTGGTGGCTTCGAAGCGCATCAGGACATTCAGCCGGGCTGGGATGATTACTGCAAGTACTTCATCTCAGTGCTTGTCACTATTGATGACAGCAACGAAAAAAACGGCTGCCTGGAGCTTTCCTCAGGGCACCACACCAGGGGTCTGATTGGCGAGCGCTGGAAACCACTTACCGGAGATCAGCTGGCCGGGATTGAATTTGTAAAATACCCGATGAAGCCCGGAGACGTGGCCTTTTTTGATTGTTTCGTGCCGCACCAGTCGCAGCCCAATCTGACTGATAAGCAAAGGCGCAATTTGTACCTGACCTATAACCGGGCCAGCGAAGGCGATCACCGCGAGAAATATTTTGCCGATAAGCGCAAAAGCTATCCGCCGGATCTGGAGCGCGAGCCCGGCAAAGAATATAGCTTCAAGGTCTAAGCGTGAAATTAGCCGGCTATATCTGGTCCTTGCTCAGTCCATTTTTGCTTGCCTGCCTTCCCGTGCTTTTGCTCTTACAGCGCGTCAGGGGGGAGATTTTGCCCGAGGAGACATTTGCTTCGGTTGTGGCGGTGGAGCTGTTTGCCGTAGTCTGTGTCCTTGTTGCACTGGCAATTTTCAGGTCAGTGCATAAGGCTGCAGTTGCTGCCTCAGCCTGCATCGCATTTACCTTTGCCTACAGGGTCTGGCAAGTTTGCCTCGGCCTCTATCTGCCAATAAATAAGGTACCTTACCTGGGATTAGCCAGTGTGGCAGCCTTTTTTGCCTTTCAAGCCCTGATCATCTACGCGCTATTAAACGGTACCTGGAGGTTTGCCGGTCGAGATATTAAAATGGATTTCAAACGCATGTGTTATGCACTGACGGCGGTATCACTGCTGCTGGTTGCAGGAAACTGGATGCAGATTTATTTGTTTGAAGGGCAGCAGGAGAAATTAGCCGAGCGCTTCAAGACTGCAATGGCCAAGCCATTTTCCGGGGTCAAACTTGATGCGCGCGCTGGCCGGCCGGATATTTATTACATTATCCTGGACGGATATGCCAGTCCGCTGACTATGTTCGAGCTCTGGAATTATAAGGATGACCGGCTGGCAAAGTATCTCTATTCGAAGGGATTTTATATAGCCAGTTCGGCGGCGAGCAATTACGACAGGACAGAATATTCGCTCGCTTCATCCCTTAACATGCAGTATCTAAATCCGCTGGTGCAGCCGGGCGACGCACCTCCTCCCTTTGCTTTTATGCGCCTGGTCCAGGACAGTCAGGTGCTCGCTCTTCTGCGAGGGGCCGGCTATAAATTTATTCAGCTCTCCTCCGGGGCCTTTGGTACGGATACAATACCTGAGGCCGATAAAATTGTGCGGGTAAATTATGTCAATCATTTCTTTCGCGCCCTTGCCTATCTCACCCCCTGGTCAGAAATTGAGGCCTACTGTCCGGTTTTGAGCACTTGCATCGCTCAAATACGACTATCTCCCGGCACCGAGCTTGATCAGTTGACGTCTCCTGCCACTGCTCCCAAGTTTGTATTAATCCATACCGATCTTCCCCATGCGCCCTATCTGTTTGATGAAAACGGCAAGCAATTGCCTCTGCCACCGGGATTGATACCAGACTGGCAGCCGCCTGAGCGTTATTTTGGCCAGTGGAAATTTTGCCAGAGCCAGTTGATAACCTGGATAGACCGGATTCTTAAGGCGACGGACGGCCGGGCGATTATAATTGTGCAGTCTGACCACGGCCCGGGCATAAGGCTAAAGCCGGGCGAAATCAATAACTGGTATAACGAGCGCATGCGCATTTTTAACGCTTACTATCTGCCCGGCCATACAGTTGGACTCTATCCTAGCATTACACCGGTCAATAGCTTCCGGGTTGTATTTAACGACTATTTTAAAGCCGGTCTGCCCATGCTTAAAGATATTTCCTATTGTCCCCATGATCCGCAAGACTCGTTCGATTGGCAGGACGTCACCGCCCTGCTTAAATTTCCACCGACCTCCAGTCAACCTCAGTCCTCCTTTTCACCAGTGACACAAGATCCACCCACACAACCGGAGCAGCAAAAGTGAAGCGCATTTTTGTCGATATGTCTATTTGCCTTCTGCACCACGGCCATGTGCGTTTGTTGAAGCAGGCCAAGGAGCTGGGCGGGCATGTGGTGGTGGCCCTGACCAGCGACGAGGATGTGCTCAAGTATAAGGGCTATCCCTCCGAGCTTAACTTCGACGAGCGCAAGGAGATTCTTCTGGCTTTGAAGTATGTCGATGAAGTTGTCGAATGTCCCTGGAAAATTGATGATGTCTTTCTCAAAAAACACGGTGCCGATTGTCTTGTACATTCGGGACCAAATTTTAATGACGTAAGCGAGATTGAGGTCATAAGCCTGGATCGGACCGAAGGAGTGGCCTCCGAAGATCTGCGTTTGCGCTCGGTCAACTCGATCGTGACCAAACGCAATTCGGACAAATGTCTTTTCACTCCTGGACCTGCCAATCTCCACCCAGAAAATCTAATCGACATTCAGCCTGTGTTTTCTCGCTCCGACAGTCACTACCAGGAAGTGACCGGTCGGGTGCTGGAGCGCATTCGCGCCCTGGCTGGACAAGATTCGATTGTGGCCGTCCCCGGTTCGGCAACGACCGCAATTGAAGTTGCCACCAGTAATTTTTTGTCAGGCGATGTGCTTGTGGTTATCTCCGGCTACTACAGCCAGCGCATGTTTGACATGATCAAGATCAAGGCAGACAGGCTTGGTCTCAAGAGTCTTCGATCCGCCTCATGGGAAGAGTTGATCAAGCCCGATTTTTTGAAAGGATCACTGGACTGGATCATTTGCGCATATACTGAAACCGCCGACGCCTTCGCTCTCGATGCGCCACTGGTGAGCCGTCTTGCTAAGTCGGTAAAGGCCAGACTGATGGTCGATGCTACCGGGTCGATCAATCTTGAGGACCACCATGAGCTTGCCGACGTCAATATGTTCAGCTCCTGCAAGGGCCTGGGAGGCTTAACCGGTGCGGGATTTATTACATTCAACAAGAGCCTTTTGCAGTCGCTAAATACAGCTCCCCGCGAGTTTATTCTGGACTTAAACACATACATCGATAAGAAAACAACTTCTCCTGCTCACACGATACTTTCAATGGACAGCGTATCGGAGCGCTTTGCCGAACACCGAGATCGAGTAAGGCGCTCTAAGGAAGAGTTCGTCAAGATCTTCAAAGACGTCTTATATCGCCAGGGCAACCAACCTCTCCTATGTACCAAGGTGAAGAATGCTCAAATCGAGCTGCCGGATTGGATAATCGGCTATCAACCTCGTTCGATAGAGCCCGGCTGCCAGGTCGTCTGTCACCTCTTTGATCAGTGCGCATCAAATCGCGAGCCTGGAGATTTATACAAAAGTCTGCGGCTTGTCCGAAAGTGACTCTATAGGCCTAGAGCCGCTTGCGCATTTTCAGCTTCTTCTGATTTGTACTGTAAGGTAACATGTCGTCGCCTATCGCTGGGAAGCGCTGCCAGATTGTCTCGGCTTCCTTGCGCTGGATCAGTGCGTCGTCAGGAAGTCCAATCCGCTCCAAGATATCGGCTAAGTTGGATTTTGCAACCGGAAATCTCGGATCGTCGGGCAAGTGACTCTTGTAGATCACCAGAGCCGCCTCCAGCGCGCTGCGGGCTTTTTCAAGGTTGTTAGTCTTTACCTGACACTCAGCCCGATCGATATATGCCTGTCCCAGGATCGACCAGGGGGGTGGATTCTGCTTTTCGCAGTCGGCTATCAGTTTGGCTAATGTCAGATCCGCTTCGTCATATTCATGTTGTCCAAACAGTTCCCGCTCCACCTGGTGCAAAGTCGATTCAGCCTTGGCAGTATACATGGTTGGTTTCGGGCCATAGGTCACCTTACATTTTGGGTGCTCTTTTTTGAACTGCTGCACGGCTTCCTTACTGATCTTGGTGCAGCCGGTCAGATCTAACCCGCCCAGGTCTAAGTGGCGAAAGCTGGCAAGATTCTGGTCGGTAATCGGTGTGTCGCACAAAGTGAGTGAATGCAGCTTATACAGGCCGCTTATGACATTAATGCCAGAGTCGCTGAGGGGAGATCCGGAGACGTCTAATACAGACAGTGTCTGCATCTTTGAGAGAGGGTGCAAGTCAATGAACTTATTGCCGGCCATCGTCAGTGTGTTAAGTTTTAAGGCACTTAACGGCTCGATGTCAAAGTCAGTCAGATCCTTGGCTGGAAATAAAATGGTTGTTACCAGCTTGGCCTCCGGATTTTGTAAGGCAAGCAAATCATCGCGGCTGATTTTGCTCATAAATGGGGCCGCCTGCTCCAGATCAATTTTATCCCTGTGCTCCCTTAGAGTGTTCAGGATTATATCTTTTGGTTGCATATCGCCAAAGGACTGTAAAGGGCTAGCACCGTTGGTGAAATCAATCTTGTAGTTGGGTTTTTGGGGGACGGCACTGCTCTCTAAACCGGCTTGAGGAGACTCAGACAATTGGCTTTGACTGCCATGTTGGGCAGACTGCCCGGGCGCTCCGCATCCGCAGAGCATGTTAAGGCAAAAAATGACCGGCATCGCTATTAGCTTCAGCCGTCCGACTTTCATAGACCTACCTTCCAGAAATCCATTTTAAGGACAATATTATTGCCTGCCTTCGCAAATTATTGTTTGAAGGTGCAAGGAATAATCTCGCAAATCCCTAACTATCAGTTTTTGCAGATTCGCCGCCTGCTACTTCGTTGGGTGAAGTCTCGGTCACTTCCTTTGCTGCATTATTATCAGTAACTGCTTTTTTCTTACTTCGGCCGAACCTTATCCAGGACGTACGCATTGAAAGCCAGATGGCGGCACCGAAGCCGAGAATCATCTGCAGCATGTAGGTGCCGGTGCCCAGATCAAAGTAGCCCAGGGCCGGAGGCGGCGTGAGGAAATAGTAAAATGCAAGCAGTGCCAGGCAATTGGTAAATAAGGGGCGGATTGGGTTTGTCATTGGCTTAATCTCAAGCTACCTCTACAATTGTGCCCCAAATGGGGCGGACATCCTCATCTTTGCCCGGCGATTGTATGTTTCTAGCGACCGCCAAAGAAATGTTGCATAGTTGCCGTCTGCTGTCATCAATACCCCTGGGCAATACCAGCCGGTTTGACTATAAGTAAAGTGCGGTGGGTATGTACTCCTCGGGCCAGAGGGCAATGGTGTTAGCGCGTTTAATGAGGAAAGATGCCCAAGAAAGTTTACGTAGCCATGTGCGCCGATCTGATTCATCCAGGCCACCTCAATGTCATAAAACACGCCAAGGAGTTGGGCGAGGTCACAGTCGGACTTCTGTCTGATAACGCTGTGGCGGCCTTTCATCGCCTGCCCTTTCTCACCTACGACCAGCGCAAGATCATCGTTGAGAGCATCAAAGGGGTGGAGACGGTCGTCCTGCAGGAGACCCTGGATTACACCCAAAACCTGCTGGCGCTCAAGCCCGACTTTGTCGTCCATGGTGATGACTGGAAGGAAGGGCCCCAAAGGTCTACTCGCGAAAAGGTAATCGAGGTCTTGAAGCAATGGCAGGGTGAGCTTGTGGAAGTGCCTTACACAAGAAGCATCTCCTCTCTGACGCTAAACGAACAGCTCAAGTCCATCGGTACGACACCGTCCAACCGTATGGAACGCTTTCGTCGCCTGCTCTCGGCCAAGTGTCCAATTAAATTGATGGAGGCTCATAACGGCCTGACCGCGCACATAATCGAAAACTTACAGGTCGATACTGATGATGCCCACATGGAGTTTGACGGTGTCTGGCTCAGCAGCCTGACCGACTCGGCGGCAAAGGGCAAACCCGATATAGAGTATGTCGACAAAACCTCGCGCCTGGCTACGATCAATGACATTTTGGAAAGCACTACCAAACCGATAATCTTCGACGGTGACAGCGGTGGGCTGACCGAGCACTTTGTTTTTACCGTAAAATCGCTGGAGCGCCTTGGTGTTTCTGCTGTCATCATCGAGGACAAGGTCGGCCTCAAGCGCAACTCTTTGCTTGACGATGGCCCGGTCGAGGCAGTGCAGGATGACATTCCCAGTTTTTGCTACAAAATTTCGCAGGGCAAGAAAAAACAAATCACCAAAGACTTTATGATCATTGCCAGGGTAGAAAGCCTGGTGTTGAATAAGCCGATGGATGATGCCTTTGCCCGGGCCGAGGCTTATCTGGGAGCCGGTGCTGACGGCATAATGATCCACAGCAAAAGCAAGGACGGCCAGGAAATATTGGAATTTTGCAGGCAATTCCGGGCCGCCGGCCATATGGCACCACTGGTGGTGGTACCCAGCACTTACAACAGTGTGCCCGACCACGAGCTTGTAAAAGCGGGCGCGACAATTATTATTTATGCCAATCATTTAATTAGAAGCGCTTATCCAAGCATGTTATCGACTGCCAGAAGCATTCTCGTAAACGGCTGCTCCAAGGATATCGAAAAGGATCTCATGCCGGTTAGCGCACTCGTCAACCTTTTCCCGGGCGGCTAAATATGCTAAGGAAAAAATCTCTGTTGAGGATATAATTTTGATCAAGCCAGAGGCTTTTTTAGAGGAGCTAAATGCGGCCGGTGTGGAGTTTTTTGCCGGTGTGCCGGATTCTCTTTTGAAAGAGTTTCTCACTCTTTTGCAGGATTGCGTGCCAGCAGACAAGCATCACATCACAGCCAGCGAAGGAGCTGCAGTCGCTCTGGCCAGCGGCTATCATCTGGCCACCGGCAGAGTACCTCTCGTCTACATGCAAAACTCCGGTCTGGGAAACGCCGTCAACCCTCTGATGTCACTCAGTCACTGTCTTGTTTACGGTCTGCCGCTTGTGCTTCTGATCGGTCACCGCGGTGCACCCAATGTCAAAGACGAGCCGCAGCATGCGGCAATGGGGGCAGCGACTCTGACGATTTTGGATAACCTGGCCGTGCCTTATCAATTACTGAGAGGTGAAGAGGATGATCTCAAAGGATTCGTCCAAAAAGCTGTAACCCGTGCAAATACAATCGGCGCGCCGGTAGCAATTGTGGTGGCGGCCGGCAGTTTTGACAAGGCAGAAACAAACAAAACTGAAATCGCCAGGGCAGACAAAACCAAAGCAGACAACGCCGCGGCAAAATCAGACACCGATGGTGTGACCAGGCCTATCGGCATCAAACGGGCAAATGTAATCGAAGCTCTTTTAGCCAAGCTTAAAGGCAATGAGGCTGTTGTAGCGAGCACAGGATATAACGGGCGAGAACTCTATGAGGCGAGACTGGCGTCGGGCAAAAAAAACACCGGTGATTTTCTCAACGTTGGAGCGATGGGCCATGCATTGCCTATTGCTGTCGGTATCGCGCTGGGCAAGCCAAATCCCGCTGTTATTTGTATCGACGGCGACGGCGCCTTGCTCATGCACTTAGGCAGTCTAATAAGCGCCGGCAAAAGTGGTGCGGCGGTAAGGCATTTGCTCATCAACAATGGCGCCCACGAGTCTGTCGGTGGGCAACCGACTGGTGCTGAGGAACTCGGCTTTAGCAGCATGGCGGCGCTGGCCGGTTACAAATTTAGCCACAAGTTGACACCGCATGAAAATCTGGATGATGCTCTGGAAGTGTTTCTCTCAGCCCCCACGCCGGCATTTTTAGAGGTGCGGGTGGATCTCGGCTGCAAGGACAATTTGGCCAGACCATCGTCTGACTTTCAGGGAAGCAAACGAGACTTTATGCGCTTTTTAAAAGGGTGACATTTGAGGCATCCGATAATTTCTCGATCCGGCATTCTCAGGAATCTGACGTTTTCCCAGACCAAGCATTTTCAGACATCACAAAGCGATATTCAAGCAAGCAGTTTTTAGCAAGCAGTAAGTGGCAAATGAAAATCAGTACGCTGTTCAACATAACTTTCGCGCTCTTTCTATTGCTTTTAGCCTTTGGCGTGGCGGCAAGAAGGCTGCCGCCCGTAGATTTGCTTATTCTGGTCGCATTCTTTCTGGCAACGTTGTCGACTCAGTGGTTTGTTCCTCTGGTGTGTGCAAAATTTGCCTACTTCTTGATCAAAAAAAACAAAAACCGTGAGGCAGAGCTTGTTGGAAAATTTGGAGTCTTTATCAGTAAACCCTGGGACGGCCAGTTTTTTAGAGGCACAAATTTGCCACGTCATATGACGCCTTCCATGTCCTGCAACAACTTTGTCAGGCTGGCTCTGCATAATCAGGGCAAATTTGCTGAACAGCAAGTACTTGACCGAGAGTTTCTCACGACCATAGAAAACGAAAGCGGCACCGCCGAGGGTCGCGGTGTGGCAAAGGCTAAGCTGGCAGCGTCAATTCACAAATCAGGCGACCTGGTCAAAGCCCTGGAGTTAGCCAACGAAGCGATCAATCTCTTTAGCATGGCCAGACTGGAAGAACGACCAAACGAGGTCGGCAATGAAAAATTTATGCAAGGCAGGGAGAAGGCCCTTGGTGGTGAAAAAGCACATGCCTATTTCATCCGAGCTTCAATTTTAGAGTCCATTCATAGATATGATGCGGCTCTGCTGGACCGCGAAAAAGCGTTGAAGATTGCCCAGGATGCATTTGGCGAAGAGTCTAAAGAAGCGACTCCGCACATGACCATGCTGGGCAAGGTCCTGATGAAGCAAAAACAGTATGAACGATCCGAGGAGTACTTGCTCAAGTCACTCGAACTGCGGTTGAAATTGCTTGAGCCTGACGATAAATTGATATCGTCGTCGAGGCTTTCATTATCGGCGCTTTACCGCGAGTGCGGCCAATTAGAAAAGTCCGATTCTATGCTGGGACCGGCGATGAAGTCGGCGGAGAAAACATACAGCGGAAGCCCTGGGCCGGCTATGGCGGAGTATTACCAGACCGCGGCATTTTTGCGGCAAAAGCAAGGCCAGAAGAAGGAAGCAGAGATGTATTTTAAGAAAGCCAGGGAGACCTTTCTCAAATACTTCCCCAAGGGGCATCCTATATTTTACGAACTCAATTTGCGCATGATTGAATTTCTGACCGATAACGGGAAGAAGCATGACACTGTGGAGTTGGAGGAGGAGAATGCGGGCATCCGTGAGAAAATGGAGGCGGCTCAGGGAGCAGTGAAATTATGACGCCGTCAGGCCACTGCTGTATGCGCATTGCCGGGTGAGTATTTAGTATCTCTACATGCTTTCTATATGACTGAGCCTGGAACTAACCAGTTTTTCCAGGTCCTTGCTGGCGTTTACTTCAAGGTCGGCTTTGATCGGCGCTAAAATGCCTTTGCGTCCGACGATAAAGGGCCAGGTCAGATACAGTCGATGATGGGGATGAT
>Ga0207011_1080_pt1 | contig 17347 bp, 18 predicted proteins | sample Alteio_BWMinCont_79_FD_153466 | JGI IMG/M metagenome (GOLD analysis project Ga0207011, IMG submission 153466) | Enriched cells from forest soil in Barre Woods Harvard Forest LTER site, Petersham, Massachusetts, United States -... | ecosystem: Environmental > Terrestrial > Soil > Temperate forest >...
GTCAGTATCGATAAAATTTTGCAAGAGCTTCAAATGGAGCGAACCGATACCGCAGGCGAAATCTTTCAGAAAGGGCCGCCGTGTTACCTGGATATGAAAAACGGCTGGCATCTGGTTTCTTTCAGTTGGCAGGATATTTTTACGGAATCAGCTCCGCTTCTCGAGCGCTTGTCGCTGCTTGGAGAAATGGTGGCACTCTTCATCGAAGAGAGCGCCATGGTAAGCTCCGCCGGCGGCTGGCAGAATGGGTCTAGAAAATGGCTAGTGACTCATGAACTGGACTTCGGAAAGACGCATTTGGAGACGAGCGGTGACATGCCTGATTGCTTTGACTCGGTTTTTTGCACAAATAAAGGCTGAGGCCGAAGAAAACAGCTTCAACTGCGACTATTACTTCGACATACCTGTGCAGCTCGGATATCGGATTGTCGGTTTCGTGCATGATCGCGACGTTCCAGGGCTGGACATCAATGCCTTTGTAGAGCTAAAGCCAGTTCGGTAAGGTTTGAGAGTCACTAATTGAGAAGGTCAGATAATTGACCTTATGTTGCACCCCAGGAGCACCAGCCGTCAAACCTCCGCCGTGCAAGCTTCTGCGGCAGTGTCAGAAATTAATTTATCACTCCGGCACAAACATCTACTCGGGCAAAAAGAACAGCTGGCGAACTTGAACCAGAGCAGCGCCGGCAGGTTTGGGTTTGAGAACAAAGCAAAGAAACTGGTCTCCTCCGCGATTTTCCGGCATCGAGTCAACAATCATGTTTTTTGTAATCCAGGGACCTGTGTAACTCTTGCCGCCTGGAATGTGGTTCTCACGCCAACCAACCACCTTATCGTTTTCGTATTCAAATTCGACAGAAGTTGATTTGCCGCACATCGTAGCTGCCAATACGTAGGTGTCGCCGGTGCCCCCGAGAAGCAATTGAACCTGTTTTCGGTCCATACCAATCAAATCATAGTTTTTCAAGAAAACAGCAAACTGGCCGAGACGATTGGCAGTGAGAAAAGGTGAATTTGGGTGCTTAAATGCTTCTGGATAAAAATGATTGTCTTCAACGTATTTGATTAGCCTGTCGGCTGAAGCTACCTGGAAGTAACCCCCCGGGACCTTTGGCAATGCCGGCCCCTCAATCACCGGCCAATTCAAACTCACCTGCTTGCCTGTTCGATCCAAATAAATAGATTTAGATTTGTTGTCGTCACTTCGAACGCCGCAAGTGATGCAGTGAGGATAAATCTTGCTGACGTAAACCACTTCTTCTGGAAACAAGAACAACGTTTTACCTTCGGGGGAAATGGCTCTAAATCTGCCGTTCTCAGTCAAGCGAGCAGAGTAAATGCCAGGGAATAGCAACGTCAGATCAAAATATCGCTGCGGCAAGACAAACTGATACGAGCGATCGATCAGGCCTAGTTTCTTCTCCCCCCACGGCCCAACTCCGGCAATGGCAAGATCGCCGACAAAATTCTCAAGTTGTCGAAATTTTGGCGAGATTACCTCCCCAGCCTTATTGATAAAGGCATACCGAATTGGTTGTTCAAAGGAAACGCGGGCGAGGCCATCGGCTGAAAATTCGCTGGCTGAAAAGAATCGAGGCTTTATCACAACGGTTCCATTTCGCGCCAAATACCCTGACAGCAACAAGTGGTCGACGGCTTGCTGAAATGGAGATACGGCGCTTGTGCTGGGCGTCCAACTGCTACACTTAGCAGGAGCTTGCACGCGCGCACCAGTGGCCGAATCAACTGTAAAAGACAGGTAGTCAGAAGATTTGACCTTTTGAATGACCGGGAAAAAGCCAGCGTTCGGGTAGGAAATGAAGTAGTGCTCTGGTTCGAGCACAATCTCACCATTTGGCCGGCAAAGGCCATAACCGTTGGGTCCATGAAGTTGAATTATTGCCCCGGCCGGCAAGATAGTAGTCAAACCATTTTCCTTGCCAAACGAACCCGGGACGTAGACCTTGGAAATCGTACAACCAGGCGGAATGTTCACTGGGACCGTATTCCCATCGTGGTCAACGACATGCCCTTTGAAGGTCTGTTCAGTTGGATTTAGTTGATTGAATTCCTCTAAATAGAAAAGGCCCTGCCCCAAATACTCAGCCCTAGCGAAATCGCACGGCACAACGGTTTTTCCATTTCTATCGGTGATTCCTACTTTGTCTCGCACTTGAGCGGAGCCGGGCGGCATCAAAAATAGTAATGTTGCAAGTAAAGAGCCAAGCAATATGGTGTTTTTCATCAGGCTATCAATCATGCCCAGGGCTGCAAATAACATTCTTAGCAGACAAAAGACCTTCGCGCTCAGTGCTTAGATAGGTAGGTCACAGGCGCGCTCACTCCAACTGCAATGGATGCAGCAAGTTGAGCTGGACGTCACATAATCAATTTTATGTTTCATCGCCCTCTCTCAAAGCCTAAAAGCCTCATCCTAATTGGCTTTCAGCACTTGCATTTTTTAGACCAGCAAACACGCAACCCAAGGAGATCAATCATCGCCTCTCCTTACCGCCGGCAAAGATTCCCCCAAAAGGTTTTGATCTGGCTTATCGGAACTGCCAACAATTGCCTTTTAACAACCACGAAGCAAGCAAAAAGGTCGTAAATGCCAGACCACTCAAAACTAAAAACTGGGAGCCGTAAATCAATACACCGCAATTCCAGTTATGGTCAGCAGATCGATCAAGGTCCATCATAGCTAAGCAGTAGGCCGTTAGGCCGGCCTGAAACAAAGCCATGAGCGAGCATAGGACGCTGATCCATGCACATCCACAACCAAACCCAGTAGAGAAAGTGTCCTTCATACTCTCGATTGTAACCTGCTTTCGCAAACCAGACCGATGATCTGAAAGCGGCGGAATATCCGAGCAATCATAGTAATATACACCAATTATGACCAATTCAGCAACTGCTAATATAGCCATTTACAGTGAGTTTTACTATTTCTCTTAGTATAACTCAGCCTAGCAACCCAATTCAGCATATGCTACAATAGGTATATACAATATTATCTACTACATTTCTACATAACATGACAGCTTCAATCAACCGGCACAAATTAGATTCGACCGCCGCCGAGGTTTTAAAGAAACTTCTGGCGACGGTTCCGTTCATCGATGAAGTCACGCTCTCTCACGACACTCAAGGATACGGCTTTGACATCCATGCTGTCGTCAGAATCGGCAACAAGAACCACAACCTCATTATCCAAGCATCCAGCGTCGGCCAGCCTCTAAAAACGAGAAACGCAATTGCCATCTGGCAAGCCTGGGCAAGGCAGAAAGACCTCAAGGATTGCTATTTCGTCTTTGCCGCCCCATACATGAGTGAGGCCAGCCGCAACCTGTGCAGGGAAGCTGGAATTGGTTTCTTCGACCTGACCGGCAACTGCTACTTGTGCTTTGGCCACGTCTTCATTGAGCGATTCGGATTTAAACATGACGCCGAGAAACGCGAGCTGCGCTCAATTTTTGAACTGAAAGCAAGTCGCATCCTGCGCCGCCTCCTGTCCAATCCCAGCCGGCATTGGACGGTCCAGGAGCTTGCCAAAGAATCCCAGGTCAGCAACGGACTGGTATCGCAGGTTAAAACAAAACTGCTACAGAGCGAGGTGGCCTGGGCCCAGCGGGACACCTTCGCACTCAGAGATCCGGAGCGGCTTCTCAAGCAATGGAGCGATGCTTATCGCTTCAAGAAACACAAACTGGTTCAATTTTATTCGCCAAAATCCCTGGACGAAACAGATCCGCTCATCGTCAATTACTGCAAGAAGAAAGACATCGAGTACGCGCTTACTTTGAATTCAGCAGTTAGACTTACAGGCGTTCAGCACGTAAGGTTGATTACCCGCAGTGACGCCTTTGTCACCTGTGACCCTTTGGAAATTGGGCAGGCTTTAGGTTTTAAACCGGTGGAGTCGGGCGGCAACATCGTACTTATCAATCCAGTCGATGAGGACCTGTTTTTTAATAAGAGAATTGTTGAAAGTGCTTCCGTAGTCAGTGACATTCAACTCTATCTAGACTTCGCCGCTCAATCAGGGCGCGTAAAGGAAACTGCCGAGTTCCTGCTGGATGCCCGGATTCTGAGAACCTGGAAGGAGCAACTCGATGCAACCGAAAGCAAGTGATTACAGCCCGGACAAGTTGAAGGCCTGTGAATCGGTACTTCTCGAACTGCACCGAATTTTAGGCGCATTCTGGGACCACATAGTAATCGTCGGGGGCTGGGTCCCGACGTTGATCGCAAACAACCCAAAGGTTCCGCATGAAGGCACCACTGACATTGATCTTGCCTTGAACCATTTGCTTATTCCGGAAGACTCCTATGAAAAGATTCACGCCCTACTCACCAAGCACAACTACCGGCAAAACAGCGATAAGGCCAAGCAATTTCAATATTTCAGGGACATAGACCTAGGCGGCCAGCAATACACTGTCGTCGTCGACCTGCTCACCGGACAATATGATGTAGAATCGGGCAAAAGCAGACGCCACGAACCAATCCAAGATGCAAACGTCCTTAAGGCAAGAGGCGTGGATCTAGTTTTTGAACGGTACGAGACAGTCACCATTTCCGGTGACTTGCCCGACAAAGGCGGAAAAGATCAAGCTCAATGCAAGGTAGCAGGCGCTGCTCCGATTATTGTCATGAAATGCGCGGCTATGGCCGGCCGCTATAAAGATAAGGATTCCTATGATTTGTACTACTTCGTAAAACACTACAAAGGCGGTGTAGAAGCCGTTCTAAACGCAATTGCGCCAGACTTGAATCACGGGCTCGTGAAAGAAGCAATCAAGCGCATTAGGCAATACTACGCCTCCACAGATTCTTCTGGACCGGCTCAGGTTGTTCGTTTCATGGAATTGGAAAACGATCCGGCGGGAATAATCCTGGCGACGGATGCGTTCGAAACAATGCAGGCCCTGCTAAGTGGCGTCGACTCAAAGACGCCTAAATGAGCAAATCTCCATGGCAACGACCTCCGTGGAAAAGCAACGGCAACCAGTTGCCAAGTCGGTCTGATATGATGCTTTATGCTTTATACCGGATGCGGAAGTCCGGTTAGGCTTATCCAGACAAGTTCTACAGACTTGGATTTTTGTCCATTTATCGGCAGCTCAGCGACCTACTTCAAAAATGTCATCACTGCCGTCTGATACTCCGGCGTTGGCGGGTAATAAACCAGGTGCCCCCGACCAGGCACTTCCAAAAGGCTGCAAGTGTGGCAGACTTTTGCCAGCTCCTTCGATTCGGAAGATGGAATCGTAAGATCCTGTTGTCCATAAATAATCAAAACAGGATTTTGAAACTCCGCCAGCGCTGCGCGATTGTCGATGTCTGCATATGGAAACCAGCTCGCTGGATAGAGATTCAACCATGGCAGTTTGTATTTTGCTAGTCTTAAGAGAGAGCAAAACGGCGACAACAAAATGACTGAGTTACATTTGCGATGCGACGCTATATGGCAGGCCACGCCGGACCCAATCGACTCACCAACGACAACAATTGAACCAGGATCGACCTTGAGATTGTGCACAATATAATCATACGCTGCGTCACCGTCCTCCAATATTTGACTGAGTGAAGGCTTCCCTGTGCTGGCACCGTAGCCAGCGTAATCGTACTCCAGCAATGAGACGTGGTACGGCAATAAGCCTTCAATGAGCTGCGTTCGATCCGCCATTGCTCCTCCATTGCCCTGAGAAATCAATAGCGTCTTTTGGGCCCCGGCAACCTGAAAATACCAGGCGCTTAATTTTGCTCCCGATTTTGTCGGAATCGTCAACACTTGCGTCGGGACGCCACCAATCGAAGTTAAGGACGCGCTGCTCCCTGTCAACCACGGCTGAAACAAAAGCGAGTCGTACCAGGGCTTAGCAATCGGTGGTGATGCAATCGCCCATAGGATAAGAAGCTCGACTGTTAGCCAAAAGGCGTTATGCTTGTTAAGATAGCGGTGTTTCATTTCTTTGATTATCGTGTACCAGCCATCTTCCGTCTAGAGCGGCCACCAGCGATGATCCATTATTTCGTTTGTCGGATCAATTCTGCGCTAATAATTGTGCCACCACCGATAGTATAATTGAGCAACTCTTCGAGGCGAGATCTTGACGTATGATGAAGTGCCAAATAGTATCCCGCTCGGTCTTCGCGCTGTTACTCAGTTTCAACTCAATTGATCTTGCTCTTGCAACTGAACCGGTCGACGCAAAAAGTATTAAGTCTGAGGTCTTGAACATAACCCAAGATCCTCTCTGGAAGGACTATTGTACGGGTTTTCCAGCTAGAACCTATATGCCAAGGCTATTGGAATGTTATGTGTATATTGAAAAATCGAACCCAAAGAATCGTACCTGGGTTCTTAATAGGCTGCCGCGAAACGCCGCTTATCTTCAATCAACGACTCCTCAAGAACGAATTATGTTTAGTTGTGCGTTAACCCAATGGTTACAACATATGCAGTTATGGAAACTGGAGAATTTGTACGATCGCAAACACCCTCCACTCCCGGTGCTCCATAAAATCTCGGATCTACAGCCCAGATCGAACTGGTTGAGCTCTGTAATTAGTGACGGAAGTGTCTTTAAATTAGTGGAAGACGTTCCGTACAAGGAGAAGAATGACTGGGCACATGCTTGGTGGAAAAGGCACTCGGAAGGATTTTCTTCCAAGCCGGCTTTCCATGCCCTCGTCCATGAAAGCATTCTGGATGCCACAGAGCTAAGCTTTAGGGCCAGCGATCCACGAGTTGGCGAAAGGCTAGGACATAAGAATCCTAAGATTTCCAATCAGTTTTCCAAGTTGAAGTATCCCCACAGCGACGTGTTGGTCATCTCAAACCCTCCCCACAGCGAAGCGGTATACCTCTCACACCATAACAAGGAACAAACGAACAATCTCATGGATCGATAACCTCTGCTTATTCCATCTGTTTTTTGGATCTGATAATGTCGATTATGTTTCGCCAGAAGCAGATGAATGGGCCAAGTGTACGATACAAAACAATTGGCGAGTTCACGGCTATAATGATCCACCTGTGAGGCAGAGGGCTATCGCTTGTCAATCAACTATTTGGTTTTTGTCAAAGAGCTGCCCAGCACTGCCGATTGGCAAAATTATCTCAATCAAGCAGAAATCCCTTTAACGCTCCTGAAATCAGTGGAAGTCGCAAATTATTGTGGTTTCGTGCCAATGAGACTGGGCAGTTACAAGGCCGGCGTTGAAATCTACATTGATGACTTTGATCCTAATTATCTGCCCGAAATTAACTCCCATCTGGGCGACCGAAAGAAAATGATTACTTTCAGTTTTGCGGGAGATGCGTCCACTGCTTGTTGCGCCTACGGAGCTGCTGCGGCTTTAGCCAAGTTTGCAAACGCGCTGGTCTACTGTGAAGGCTTTCTCTTATGCGAGCAGATCTTGAGCGACTTCAAGGAGATACTTCCACAAGCAAGAAAGGAAGCCAGTCAAACCCCGCATAAATTGCTTCTGGATCCGGTGACAAAGAAACTCCCGCAGTTTAAAAGGAAGGGAAACGATTTCTTCTATTTGCCCATCGGGCAGTGCGCGCGAGGTTTGATGGTCTGGCCGCGCCCACGCAATGAAAGTTTCGCGGTCGGCTTGTTTGTATGGCCACTGTGCGCTCATGCCGACCGTTTATTTATAGGGCAATGTCCAATCGATCTGGGCATTAAAGCCCACTTTCCCGATATCTATCAGCAATCGACCGGCACTTGTTACTGGGACTACAATAATTCCGGCTCCGCTGATGAATTGGTTGACATTGCCACGAACAAACTGGTGCCGTACTTCAAATCCATCGAAGACCCACGAGCCTTGGCGGATGCTCTTTTTCAGCAGTTTCATAAAGGTTATGGTGTCTACGAGATTGAGAAAACAGCCATGGCCTGCGCTGCCGTCGGCAAATACGACGAGGCTTTAATTATGTTTGAACGCCTGAAGGAGACATCCAATCCAGCTTTGCGATATGACTGGATGGTGGCCCTACAGGAGCGCTGCGCCAAAATAGCCGCATTCATCAAAGCCGAACGTTTCGAAGATATCGACAAACAACTTGAGGAGTGGAAGTCAAAAAACATCAAAACGTTTGGCATTGCCGGCTTGCTCAAGAAGAGTGGATAGAGGGAAATACTCAAACCAACGTCAATCCTAAAAATGCGTGAGAATGGTACTTTTTTTCGCCGCGGGGTGATTTGAAATGGAAACGACTGAAAAAATCGTCGAAGCGTATGTTCGTTACATCAAAGGCTGCTTCACGTTGCCTAATATCAAATGCACCGGGCAATTTGAAATTGATTTATTGGCAGTTCAATTAGTTGGAAAAGCAAGACTGAAGCGTTATCACATCGAAAGTGGAGTCTCGATTTCAGGACCATTTTCACGTCTAACCAATAAAGCGTATTCGGCAGATGTTTTGAAAATCAGAGGAAAAACCGCTGAACAACGGCGAACCCTTGGCTATTTTGTGGAGCGAAAATTCGGTGCACCTCATGTCGAGCTTGAATTAGCTAAATATGGTTTTCTTCCTGGAAATTATTCAAAGGTCATTGTCTCGTGGGGCTGGGATGTAAATGTACCAGAGGTGGCGAGGCAAGCAGGTGTAGAACTTTGGGATTTTAAAACTATTCTTCAGGAAATCGCCGACATCAGTAGCGTCGGCAAAACATATTTCACTGATGACACCATGAGAACACTACAGCTAATGGCCAAAGCAACAACTAAGTGAAAACGGTGTTTTGCAGTCCGACGTCCACACTTATAGCATCCGGACTACTACAATGGTTATTAGATTGATTCGATTGCACAGTTTGACCTATGGTTCGATGTTTAATCACAAGCTACAGCGGCTATTCATCCACAGCAGCGTTTTGCTGGCGGCATTGCTCGTCGCAGGGTGCGCGACGGTGTCGCAGACCAAGCCTCAATTTTGTGATTCCTTCAGAAACAATGGCAAAGGTCGCATTCTCTGCGTTGATTATAACGAAGCTTGGGGTGACCCGATGGAAAAGCGGCACAAGGAGCTATTGTCGGCGCTGAAATCTTACGGCCCTGGAAGAAAATCGGCTGAGATAAGAGAGCGTTTTGGAAAGCCACGGGCGGTGGAAGGGAAGATTCCAATCAAGGGATGGCCAGAAAAAGCCAGCAAGGCCCAGGAAGTCTGGTTGTACACTGTCGGACAAGCTGGGTGGGGCCATAATATCGCGCTCTGTTTCACAGACAAAATGTGCACGGACTCAATTGGCCTCGACTTCAATCAACTAGATGCATATAGGACATGGAAGAACGCGCAAATAGAGGCATATGCGCCAGGCAAGACAGCGCAGGACATACTGAGCCGGTTTGGAGAACCTTCTAGACGAAGAGGGGCGCAACAATCTGAGAGCCTTAAAACAGGTGCGGGAGCCACGCAGAAAATCGCAGCAGATGAAACTTGGGACTACGACGTTTTAGATGTCGGTGGCGCTTGGGTCGGTATGAAGGATGGAAAGTGCCTGAATGTAGCGCTTTTCGACGACGTTTACTAATATTGTTGGGCGCCTCATTTGGGAGGCTAGCCGAGATCACCGCCTCGCGGGTCCCCCGAAATTCTATTATCAGCCCAAAAATGCTCGAAAGCCACTAAGCACGTGGCTCTGCATGAAACACTTTAATCATTATCAGCAGCAATTGGCTGACCATCAGCTTAGCCAGTCGACTCTGGTGACTCGCCTTCCTACAAAGTAGCCAGGGTACCGCATCCTTGACTTCTCTGGGAAAATGTTATACAGTGTGTTATACATACCTATGGTGAGGTTATTGGACGACTATAGAATCTTAGATAGCGCCTACAAACACGGTATTACAGATGCCGAAATTGCTTATGTCTTAAGTGACAAAAATGCGACACGGAGAGTCTACGACCTGCATGACGACGATGACGGAAACGCGCAAGATATGTTCGTGGCTCATACAGGAACTAGGCCCTGGCCCATCGAGGTAGGCGTCAGCTATCGCCCTGACGAGGATGTCGTTTTTCACGCAAGTAGAATTTCAATAGAGTACGAAAAGTTGTACAAGGAAGAAGTATGACTGAAGAAGTCAAAAGCAGCATGTCTCCAGAAGATCGAGCCCGCAGACGCGCAGCGCTCGGAAAAACCGCATCGGAAAAGATAGCGAAGAGCGAGCAACTCAATTTTAGATTGGAAGAGAAATCAATTAAGCAATTGCAGGCGGTGGCACTCCAAAAAGGGGTTCCTATAGGTTCTATGGTAAGAGAATGGGTTTTGGAGCGACTTTCAGAAGAAGAGCTGGGCAAGGATGGCACTCCCGGTAAAGCGCTCCAGATGTTAATCGATTTGAGTCATAACTTGGATAGGTTTCTCAGGAAAGAGCGTTCGACATTGCATACAGACTCCACAAATTACACGATATATTCACATGGTGACGCAACTCATGAGAATTCCTTTTCAAATCCATTTGCCAAAAAATTCGAGGGTCATTCAACAGTTTCGAGTGTTGACACGGCGTTTACACTATGTTCTGGACACTCTTTTTTTTTGACATGCATAGACAGAGCGCGAAGATTGCAGAGTTGCGTGCGAAAGAATTCACTCTTCAAGCTGAGTTAGAGGCGGTTCAGCGCGAGAAAGATTTACTAGAGCGCTTTTTGGAGCCAAAAAGTACTCATGTATCACACTCGTCGCCGTGGACGAGCGGACATATATCCATAGTTAGTTCTTCAAATTTAGGAATCACCCACGACATTATGGGTCAGGCCAACGTGCACGAGAGTCCGTTGTTTCCGTGCAAAGAGTTGGAGTAAACAATAACCCTTATTCGCCGACCAAAGGACACGTGAGCCAGAGTTCGGAAAAGAGCTCGATATGATCAAAAGATCGATCCGATAACTTAGGATATGTTTCACTTGTGACAACCTGCCGGCAAGACCAAGCGCCGATGAGCTTTTCGGGCAGCGTCAAAATATAATTTATCAACTTGCTCCTCCATTTCCCCGCTCGAATTTCGCGTATTCATCTTTGGACAAACATGAAGCTGCCCGCGTTGCAAGCTCTTTTTCCCACTTCACTATGCCGGCATGCCTGGCCCGCTCACTTAAGGCAATAAAGCTCGCAGAAGTAGGTTCGAGTTCTACGAATAGCCTGACCATGCCATTTGCCACATCGTCCTCGCCCAGAGCAATGGCAATCTCAAATGCCAGAACATCCTGGCGGATGATGCTCTCCTTTAAGGTCTTTCTTGTGTCTTCTGATCCTCTTGCAAGCGCCGTGCCCGGTCTAAATTGTTTCACCAACATGTGCAACATTGCAAAATTCCGCTCGATATCGGCTCGACCATACTCTGAATACAGTTTTGCATCCACAAAATTCTTCATTGCTAAACGCCGAATGTCGCGGCAAATTTCATAGACGTCTAACTCCAGCCACTTGAGCTCCTCGTGAAATTTGATGATGTCGTTGTCCGCAATATAACGGTTAATGGCCACCCACTCACTGATGTGGTCCCAGTCGTATATCCCGGCCAGCATTTGACACTCCCGGTGCTGCCTCAGCTCAAAGAGAGCATGTTTTGCTGGAGGATAATCCATGCGCGAAATATTTGAAAGCACAAAGCTCAGCCTGACTCCTCCCCAACCCGGGCACTTTCGGCTTCTTTCAAAAACCTCGAGATACTTGGCCAAAGCATCTGCATATCGCTTGCTCCGATCTAGTTCCTGGGCATCATCGAAAAGCCGATCAAGCTGGCCGCTTAGGATCAGCTCCCTAGGGCCATCCAGCAGCGGTCCCAGATGAATCTTGGCCAGGGCGCCGGTGATTTTTAGGAGTCGGATAAGCTCTTGATCCATCGGCATGGCCCCATACACTTGAATTATTGTAGCCCGATGCTGTTTTATTTGCCCTCGTGTGCCTGGTTTCCGTTTTCGTTGCTGATTACTTGTTGTAAACTGGTGAAGCCGCGGCTAAAGACATTCAGCAGGCCTGCTAAACGGGGCGAATTCTTTGAAATCTCTTCTTCCAATTTTCCTTGCGCTAGTATCGGCCACCGGCTGTCCAGCTCTTGCCGGCGAATCCGATCGGCCACAAGTTCATGCTATTTTGGACTACCCACGCTTTGTAGTTAATAGCAGGGAGGATCGGGCATGGCGGCTTGAGAGCTTTCTACAGTCGACTCTCGATCCTTCATGCCTCTCCAATCCACAAGCTAAAATTGTTTTTCAGGTGAGGGTCTCTGGCCACGAGATTCCACATATTGCGCTGCTCAGAAAATCTGATGCAACAGCCGCCGACGTCTTTTACTGCGCGCAAGCAATCTGGGAAGCACTGCCTGCCAGTGTCACCGATACTGAAACCGAAGTTGACTACCAGGCCGTGCCCGTCGATGCACGCAAGCAAATGAATTCCGAGACAAAACGTCCACCAAATGCTAGTTTCACTCACGTAAAATTGCCAGGCCTCCACCCTGATGATGGGCTGGTCAAACTTCACTTTATTCCTGCCTCGGCCGTTAGAAGGCTAGGTCCATGGTTGGAGAATAAGGACTTCGAGACACTAGAAGACACAGTGAGCCTCTCAGTCAAACAAACAGAAAATCCCAAGCTTGAACAATTTCGCAAGGAATGGTTTGAGTTCGTAGACTCGCACCTGCATTTAAACCGGGCCCAGCTTATGGACCAGGTCACGGCGATGAAAGAGAAGTATAGAGATCTATTCCGTACTGAAAGTTGAGTAGCTTTTGTGCGGCCGGTCTGACCTGGTAGGATATCATCGGCTATTTGAGTGCTAAGGAGTTTGTTTTGGCGGATATAAAAAGCGCGTTGAAAACAGCCGGCGTTAAAGCGAAAACAGCCGAGCCATTCGATCTACACGGTCAGAAAGATTGTTTTGTAATAACCATAGAAAAAGATTCGGCGATGGAGTCGTGGCAGAAGCTCAGGTCGTCGGCCGAAAAGACTGGATATTACCCAGTCTTTCCTGGGAAAGATGCGCTAAATCGCGGGCATTTCGTGGACTTACACGAAACCGTGGAGGCTTTTGTTCCGGCCCCCGAACCGGTGCGCGGTCCAATGGTCGATGGAATTGACATGGGCGCATATGCCGATGCCTCGGAAAGAAGAAATGTTATTCGGAAGAATATGCTGGAGCAGTATGACGTGACGGATGCCACCGAAGAGCAGCTCAATAAACCCTTGTCACGCGAAAAGTTCGAAGGCGCAGCTAGCAAAATTGAAAACCCAGCCATGCGGAGTATGGTGCAGGATTTGTTCAATGCTCCTTCATATCAGGAGCTACGGCACTTCGGGCCACCGCTGCCGTCAATGAATGAGATGATTGCAGAGCACATCGAACGTGTTGAGCAGATGGTGCAGATGCGAGCAGACCTACCAAACAGGCGAGCGCACTGGGACGCCGTAAGGAAGTTCGAAATAGAGTCCCTATCTAAGTTTTGCAAGGTTGGAAAGCATCCTTCACTGAAAGGATTGATTGGAGCTGGCGAAAACTTAGACGTAGAAAAATGGCTTGATCTAAAAAGAGCTGAAACTGAGGTGGATATCGGCAATTATACAAAGGAGAAATGGCCACCGGCAAAACCTCCTACGTCAAAAGAACTGCTGCTACTACCCGTGAATAAGGCCTGGCATGTTCCAGCCTTTTTGAGATTAGGCAATTGGAATGAAAACCCACCAGCCCATGTACACGTTGCAATGTTAAAGCGTTGGCACGACAAATTTGGTGCTGAGGTCGTTACCGTAGCAAGAGACACCATGCACGTAGAAGTAAAGGAGCCAGCATCGACAAAAGAAGCCGCACTAGAGCTGGCATTCGAACAATTTGCATATTGTTCCGATACCGTATTTACAGGCGGCGACCAGACAATTTCAGGCTTGGCTATCGATCTACTTGATTCGAAGTTCTGGCATTTTTGGTGGGATTAAGTGGTGGTGGCTGTCATGGTCACAGTAACAGTGTTATGTTTCAAATGACAACTGTTGCACTGAAACCTTTGCCGTTGGTGGACCTTCTCAGACTTGCTTAGGCTCCTAATTTCGGCGTCATTTATTTGACCAAGTCTCACCACCTTTTAATTTGCATGTTTGTGCGAGCGTTTAGCCCATTGCAGGATCTCTTCTTTTGTCACATCAGGATTCTTAAAAAGCTGGTCCCAAAATGCATACAAGTTGGCGATGGCGACCACGTAATGCGGCGCGCAATCTCGAATACCTTGTCTGTCAGCTTGGTTGTCACCAAATCCTACTTGTATTTCCATCAGATTGTCCTGGCTTTGAAGTTCCTCCTTTGTAAACATTCCGGGATACCGGGTTAGCACACTCAAGGGGATTCTATGCACAACAACAAAAGCGTCGTGCTTGGTCTCTGGTTGCAAATGAGTCTTCAGGTACTGATTAACATCGGCTCCATCATAGCTGGGCTGTAGGCCTTCTTTAACCCCGAATTGTTCAGAGAAGTGCTCCAAGCGGGCAGTCGAATTTACATAATTTTCTGTTGTACGAATTGGTGACAGGCTGCAAATCGCCTCTAGGCACTCCGCATCGTATTGGTCGTCTGCCGAGTAACGAATCATTTCTGGTTCATAAATTTTTCCATCATCGCCAATGAAAAATTTGATGGTGGGCCAATAACCGATGCAAGGGCGCGAACTGCTCCAATTTGACGCCAAACCTTTTGCCACCGCGTAGTGGACTGGAGTGTAGGATGCCCGGCGACAGGTTGATGCCTCAATTAGTCTTTGCACGTTCTGCAGTGGCGGACCCTGACTGCATACGGGCAAGCTTGTGCAAACCATGGCGGTAATGGTTGTTAAGAGAGATCGTTTCATGTTGTGTCTCAGTGTTCGGTAATTTATTACTTTAGTCTGAAATATGAAAGGCAATCAATTCCGATTGAATATTGCAGTTTCCATAATTCTGACTCTTAATCACGCCAATATGTGGTGCGTACCAATTATCGCTGCAAGAAGGAGAACAGCCCTGCCAGGACGCAGCGTGAATTTTTAATGCTTTAAATGTCCCTGCTGCCACCGTTACATCCTCTGGGCCGGACACGGTAGTGGGAATTGGCTCACACGGCGTACGAAGAGCATGTGATGGCTCTCCTTGCCACGTGTCACCGTTTCTTAGCGGATATTTCATTTCCTTTTTGCAAGCACTTGCTCTCTTTGCTGGATCGCTGACGAAATCCTGCTCACTTGACTGCAGCCAGCCTTCATCGACAAAGCTCCACTTTGATGTGTTTGGAAACCATGAGGGCAATGGTGGTTCGCTAGTTATTCTGGATTTGCACCATATCGTCCCGTCGGGCTGTTTGATTTCTTCGACCACTGTCGATGTCAAAATGTACTGTTTCTCGATTCCTTTGCCCTCACCCTTGTTAAACGTCAATCGTGATTTTTGCCAGTCGCCCTTGTGTCTCGAAAAATTCACCTCAAAGAATTCCTGAACTTGAGGTGATTCTGCAGCCGCTATTGTCTGTGGCCGCATGAGCATGGCAATGAAAAATACAAGAATTACTCCGAAAAGCCTCATTGCAGTGACGGACTCGAACATCGACATAAACTCCTACTTTACTCGGGCAGCCCAGCTAGCTCCAGCCTTGGATTCGGTACTGCCTCAGCGCTCTCTGAGCTTTGCATTCAAGAGTGAACAGGCCCATCTTTACGTAAAGCGGTGCCAGCTGTCTACCTGAAATACCAAAAGGTATCCTCATCTAACTCAAGCCTAACAGGAATCCGCCACATCCAACCAAAGCTGAACCACAGACCCCCTAGCCAAAACACCCCGGAGCTCCTCCAGCCTCCGCCGAACCACCAAAGAGTCCTCCTCAGTCGGAGCGATCATAAGCTCCCGCGCAAGCAACGCCACCTGAATCTTCAGTTGCCCAGGAGAAGCCCCTGAGATGTTTTTCTCAACCAGCCGGTTCACCCTATCCCGCCACCTCTCTTCAGCACCCTTCTCAGCCCGGACAGAAGCCCGGTGTTTTTGAACCTCATCTCTAGCAGCCCGCATCTTCAACTCGTAAACAATACGACGCGCTGCCAAAAGACCTGCTGGCGCATTTTTTTGGTCAGAAGGGACAGGGGGCTGGCTTTCCTGCGGAGCTGCCCCCACCCCAGCGTTATATTCGCCTGGATCACTTGCCAAGAGACCACTCTGCAATTCAGTTTGCGCAGCCTTCCACAGACCCTCATGCTTCTTCAATGTATCCGTACCGCATCCTGTCTTCAGCCACAGGTCCCTCATCCTGAACGGCAAGCCAATCTCTCTAAAGTCTTCGACAGCGGCAAGGATTTTCCTCTTCGCCAGGTCTGCCCTTTTCGCATTTCCCCGGTGCCAGGATATTGGCACCACAAATTCATACTTGGTGACTTCCTGGCCCCGTCTATGCAGCGGCACCCAATTAGCCGCCCGCTCAGCATGCTTGAGGCTGTCCTTGTGCTCTTTTGCTATGTCCTTACTAAATCCATTGTGTTTAGTTCTGAGGACCTCCTCAATGACCCACTTTCTCTCCGATTCATAGCCATAACCGAAAGCATCGATCAATCGCTCCGGGTCGCCGTAGAAAAGGTAGTGAGATAGACAAAGGATTGCGTCGGCCCTCTGCGAGGGCCCGTTCAATCCGACATAGTAATAGTTGCGTCCCCGAAGCCAAACGTCGGAAATAATTCCCGGCGGCAATTTCTTGAACACCGCCTTTACCACAGCAACCGCTTCCTCCGAACTTTCAGGGCATACGGAATTGCGTATAGGAATGACTTCGGCCAACCTGGTGGCATTTGCCGTCCTGGCCACAATCGTCTCTCTAGTTGCCGCCACCCTCTCAACAAATGCCTTGAGCTGGTGAAACTGATGGTGGGTATTAACCGAACATTCTTGATCAGAGAGGAATTGATAAAGAGCTTCTGCCGGACTGAGTTCTGATCTGTCTGCCCTGACTGCCAGAGTCTCATCATTGAGCCAAGCCCATCCCGGCTGCAGAGGTAGCCTCAGGCCCTGGCCCATCGACCTATCTCCCGGATGCGGAAATATCTCCAGCGTTCCCTTAGCGATTTCAAAATCATGCAACTTGAATAAGTCAAAGAGTTGCCGGCGCAAATCCCTCGAGCTAATCGGCGAATCGAAGAATATATACAGATGCCATCCACCCGACTCCGACGACCGGTACAAGTTAGTTTCAGCAATGCCGGCCTGGTCCAATAGCGCCTGGATCTTCTTCAGACTCTGAAGGTTGTGATACCGGCTGCTGGCATCAATATCTAAAACAGCAAACCTGCTGGCATTTCCAGACCGGCACCCCAGGAAATGCTTCTG
>Ga0207011_1107_pt1 | contig 17249 bp, 18 predicted proteins | sample Alteio_BWMinCont_79_FD_153466 | JGI IMG/M metagenome (GOLD analysis project Ga0207011, IMG submission 153466) | Enriched cells from forest soil in Barre Woods Harvard Forest LTER site, Petersham, Massachusetts, United States -... | ecosystem: Environmental > Terrestrial > Soil > Temperate forest >...
CGGTCGTCAACGCTCTCTATGCCCTGCCCTTCGGGCAGGGTCAGGCGCTGGCGAGCGGACTCCAAGGTTGGAGCAACAAATTAGTCAGCGGATGGTCCGTCGCCAGCATTGTCACCGCGCAGTCCGGCTTTCCCTTCACTCCACAGCTCAGCTACAACCCCTCCAACAGCGGCGACACCCGTAATCCTGTGCGCCCTTTCGTTAATCCCAAGTTCACCGGGCCCGTCGTTCTCGGCAATCCCAATCAGTGGTTCAATCCTGCCGCCTTCATTGCCCCGCCCTCTGCCAGCGGCTTCTCCGGCAACGCCGGCCGCGACACGTACATCGGTCCCGCCCTGGCCACCTGGGATTTTTCCGTGCTGAAAGACACTGCCATTCGCGAGCGCCTCAACCTCCAATTCCGCGCCGAAATTTTTAATCTACTGAATCGCGCCAATTTCAACACCCCCAACCTCATCGTCTTCACTCCGCCCACCGCAACAAACCTAACCGGCCTCTCCGGCACCGCCGGCGCCATCACCAGCACCTCCACCTTTTCCCGCCAAATCCAATTTGGATTGAAATTACTTTGGTGACGTGAGACCGCGGTCGGCCGCCGGGATGAACCAGCATCCAAATTCCCAGCGTCAGGAAGCCGCCGACTCTCCCGAATCAGGAAGTGGCGGCACTTAGGCACGGGACGGGATGGGTTTTACGTAAGGCGTCAACTCCGGTCCAACCGAGAACGTTCGGGTGGTCATGGTAGACCTATCGTACATGGAGTGGATGGTTAAATCTCCGACCCGCCACTTTTCCCAGGCGAGTGGCGTCACATTCATCTCCAGCGAGGTAACGAACGGCTCTCCGAGCTTCTGAATGAGCACGTTGTGCGAATCCGTGAACTTAACGCCGAAAGGCGGCTCGGGAAACTCTTGGTGCTTCTCCTCACCAGCCCTGTACAGGAACACCGTACACAGGACCCGCAACTTCTTACTCGGCCCTCCCTGGGGGCCGGCCGGCGGTTGGAAGCGCAAGTCGAAGCCGAGCGATTTGAAAATAGCGAACTGGACGCCATCATTGGGCTTGGTGACGCGATGGTCTGGGAATCGCTTCAAGAACTCTTTAACGGGCGCATCATCGATGTGTTGCAGGAAGAGGGGGCGTATATCTTCAAAAGTGATGGACTCCACTGAATTGGCCCTCCTGAGCGACGCAAGCGCAATTCTGATTCGTAGGATATTTTAGCAGCGATGTTTTGCCGAGCCTGGAGCAAACTTCTGGCTGTAGCGCCAAACAACTAATATTGGCGTTAGTGTCCGCGAAGGAGTCGATCAGGGCCTAGCGAAGTAGCTCTGCGGCCGGAAACTGGCCAGGGCTTTGGTCTCATTCTCAAAATGAGGGATAATTTCCAAAAGGCGCAACACCCTTAGCACTTCCCGCACACGACCTCGCGGACAGAGCAATTTCAGGTCTCCGCCTTGGTCTTTGAGGGAAACATAAGTGTCAATGATGACGCCGACGCCGGAACTATCCACCTGCGTCAGGTCTGTCAGGTTCAACAACACCCTGCGCACACCGTTGGCGATCAACTTTCTTAGGCGATTGTCCAGCAGTTCGCTCTCACCGTCGATAGTTGACCTTCCCTGAAGGTCCAGTATCGTGACATCGCCGGATTCTCGAATGGAGATTTGAAGGCCCACACCGGCCCTTTCTAGCGGTCAGACTAGACTCTAGCCAATTGGATGCCGGACCACGGCAACGGTTATTTTGACGCATGGATGCCCTGGCCGTGAGAGGATACCGCTCCGAGGATTCACGAATACCCTGGCGGCAAATTGGAACGGTTCGGCGCTATCTTGCGATTTTTTGCGCCATGTGCAGCAACAACTTTTGGTCGCCGGGTTCCATTTTCGCAAGTAGCCTGCGCAACTTGGAAAAATAATCGGCGTCTTTGCCTTTGCTGCCCCACTCCTCGCTGGCCGTCGAAGGTGTCAGCTTGCGAATCGATGCTTCTACTTCGCCTTCATGAAATAAGCGGTACATTGGCACTTCTAAAGCGCGTGCCATCTTTTCCAAGGTCTCGACAGCCGGAACTGTGTGCCCGTTTTCAACGCGGGAAATGTAGCAGCGCAACAGCCCGGTTCGTTTTTCAATGTCGCCCTGCGAGAGTTCTTTTGATTCGCGCAATTCTTTCAAGCGATTCCCAATCAGCATGATGGCCTCCGAACCGACATATTACCTCAGAATCGCTTCGCTCGAATTGAAAGTGGAAAAGTCGTGACGGCGAATTTCTTGCGGGAGCAGACGGAGCAATTCGGACTTAAAGCAAGGAATGGCGAGCCGGAAAGCTGGAAGCTGCATACGTCAAATTGTAAGCGGCTGCTGCGGAGTGGTGCAAATCACGTCGAAGCCAATCAATTCATCGCGTATCCCGCAGCCTTCCACGCCTCGACTCCGCCTTTCAGCACCGTGACGTTCGTAAAGCCCTTTTCTTGGTATTTCGCTGCCTGACCGACAGCGCTCGCTTCGCCCGGTCACGCTCAATAGAAGATGATTTCCTGGGTCTTTGGTAGCGAGGCCGCGCGGGGCTGGAACTTGGTGAACGATACAGACCCCTCCAGATTAAACATCCGACATTTGGCCTCGTCCTCGTAGGCGCAGACTAGGAGCGCTTGCTTTGCGTTTGTTTTTGCGTGCGCTTGTTGCACGCTGATTCGCTGGATGTCTGCCATTTGTCCTCCCGGGAGGTCAAAAACGGGCCAAAACAGCTAAGTGCTTGAAAATAAATGGGTAGATAATTTGGGGTAGGGAACTGACGGTCGGTTGCCCTGTGGTGGTTAGCCCCCTACCCCGCGAGTGGTCTTGCCTGTATAGACGAAGTGAGGATGGGATAAGTTTCCTGAAAGGATAAAGATTTTTGGGGGTGCGGTGAGGGGCAGGATTAGGGGTGTGCGAACCGGGACAGCCAGAAATGGCTGTCCCACTTGGATCTCGCTTCGCTCGCTGGGACGCGCTTAAGCGCGCCCCTACAACATCTGCGTGAGGTCAGGGGAGGGGGGACGGTATCTAGATAGCGGGCCACGGACACGTTCCATTTGAACTTTTCGCGGATGGCGGATTGCAGGGATTGGGCGGCGGCGGGCTCGCCGTGGGTTAGATACGTTTGCTTTGGCGGGGCGGTGAGGCCGGTGAGCCAGCGGAGGAGTTCGCTCTTGCCGGCGTGGGCGGAGAATTGGCCGAGCTCGACGATTTCGGCGTTGACTGGGACGTCTTGGTTGAAGAGATGGATGGTCTTCGCGCCTTCTTGCAGTGCGCGGCCGCGGGTGCCTTGGGCTTGAAAGCCGGCGAGGATGACGGCATTGCGGGCGTCGGGGAGGCGCTGCGCTAGATGATGCAAGACGCGGCCGCCGGTCACCATGCCGCTGGCGGACACGATGATGCACGGGGTCTTCACGTTGTTGATCTGCTTGGATTCTTCGGTCGTGCGCGTGAGGTGAAACTGGTGGACGTCGAGCGGGTCGCCCTTCCCGCCGGCATCTTCGCGGGTGTAGTCGAGGTCGTGATCTTCGGCGTGCTTCAGATATAGGTCGGTGGCGCTGAGGGCCATGGGACTGTCGACGTACACGGGGAGGCGGGGAATGCGCTGCTGATCTTCGAGCTGGCGCAGGTAGTACATGAAAGTTTGCGTGCGGCCGATGGCGAAGGCGGGGATAACGATGGAGCCGCCGCGCTTGGCCACGCGATTGACGATGGCGGCAAGGAGTTCGGCAGGATCGCCCGCGGCGTGGTCGCGATCGCCATAGGTGGATTCGCAGAGGAGGACATCGGCGTTCACGGGCGGCGTGGTTGGATCTTTGATGATGGGCTGGTTGTAGCGGCCAATATCACCGGAGAAAATGACGACGGTTTTCTTGCCATTTTCGTTGATGGTGAGGACCAGGCTAGAAGAGCCGAGAATGTGGCCGGCGTCGTAGGAGTCAATGTGAAATTCCGGGCTGATGTCGAAGCCGCTGCTGCGGGGCATTGGTTTCAGGGCGCGCAGAACGGGATCGACGTCTTCGGAGGTGTACAGCGGCTCGGCGTTGGGATGGTGGTTGTTCGGATGTTCTTTGGCGTGCAAGGCGTCCTCTTCCTGCAGGTGCGCAGAGTCTTTGAGGAGGAGCGTGGTTAGCTCGATGGTGGCAGGATTGGCGAAGATGGTGCCGTGGTATCCGTCCAGGACGAAGCGCGGAAGTAAACCGGTGTGATCGAGATGAGCGTGGGTGAGGACCGCGTAGTCGATCGTTTTGGGATCGGTGGGAAGAGGTTTGTAGTTGCGGTCGCTGAGCTCCGCGGTGCCTTGGAAGATGCCGCAGTCGACGAGCAGGCGCTTGCCTGCAGCTTCGACGAGATATTTGGAGCCGGTGACGGTTCCGGCGGCACCGAGAAAAGTGAGTTTGGGCATAGGGGTGTCATTTTCACAGAAATTGGGGATAGCTGCCAGCAGATGAAGTGAAAGCTAACGCAGAGACGCTGAGGGCGCAGAGGAGCGCAGAGGAGCGCAGAGCCAAAACAGGGAGCAGGGAAAGAGCGGATCCCGGCAAATCCCCCGATTGCTCGCCGGCCCGCTCCTGGAGTGTTCCGCTTCTTTGCTTATAGCTTATTTGCCATTTCTCAAAATCTGCTTTTCCTCGGCGGAAAACTGACTATAGCGGCCGGTTTCGATTTCGCGCTCGCGCGCAAAGGGCGGCATCTCGCGCAATCTTTGCAACGCTTTTTGCATTTCCGGTCGTAGCGGCGCATCCGATTGCGAGGTGGTCCGCCCCGTGGTGGAACGCTCCGGGATTGAACGCACGGTACGGTAACTGCTCTGCGTCACGCTCGTCTGGCCGACAATATTGGGATTGCCGCCGAATTTGTTGGTCCTATCAACGGAGAGAGCAGGCCCACGCGGCACAACGGTCGCCACATTGCTGTTTGTGTAGTTCGTGTTGGCTGCGCCTCCCGGTGCGGGGGGTCTCCAGGATCTTGCAGATCCGTTCTGATTTGCCGGGGGCGGCGCGTTGGGATTTGCCGTCCCGGGATCTCCGGTGTCATTGTTCCCGTTGCCAGGATCCGGATAGCCCGCCGGATAGCCTGAAGGACCGTAGTACGGGTAAGACGGGTAAGAATAGTAGGGGGCGGGCGCGTAATACCATGGGCTGTAGCCGTAGCCATACGGATACCCCCATCCCAATCCCCAACCCCAATACGGCCACCCGAATCCAAATCCCCAGCCCCATCCGTATCCGCGTCCCCAATATCCGCCGCCCCAACCGTAGCCTCGCCCGCCCCAGCCATAGCCTCGGCCACCCCAGCCATAGCCGCCGCGACCACCGTAGTAGCCGGCGCCACGATATCCCCCGAAGGAGCGCCCGCCGGCGTAGGCAGAGCGGCCTCCGCCGTAGAAACCTGCACCCCCGTGAAACCCTCCTCCGCTACCTCCGTGAAACCCTCCTCCGCCACCTCCATGAAATGCGCCGCCACCACCACCGTGGAATCCTCCTCCCCCACCGTGACCTCCACGTTGGGCAAGCGCCTGCTGTGGCAACCAACTGAGCGCAATCAGCGCCACGAGTACAAAAACTATTCGAAATAAGATGGCTTTCTTCATATCACTACCCTCAGTTCCAGGTCTCCTGATGCTTAGATGACAAATGCTCCTCTAGGGGTTCCAAAGCAATGCGAAGGTAACAGCAGAAACCCAAAGAAATCTACGGAGATTGGTTCTTGGTTTCCCTTACAGTTCTCGAATTTCGGGAACCGCAAGCGCGTTTTCAAACGTGATGGAGATGGACGAGCCTTTCCGGACATTATTCACGAGCGCGGGCCTGAAACACACGATGCAAGTTCCGCCTTCGTGCCGCACGCTCGGGTACACCACGCCGGCTGATCCTCGCTCAAGAAGCTCGCCGGCCAAACGTTGGGATGCTTTGTAGCTGCTCGCGTCCAAACAGCTTCTAAACCGTGCGTCGCCGCGAATATCATGAAACGCGCCTCGAAAATCAGCGAGGAAATCGACGTAGGAAAAAGTCTCTCTCTCCTGCCAATTGACTTCTTGGAGTTCCCTGCTCTTGTGGTAGGCCATTTCCAGTTCCGAGGTCTCGCGGGCGAATGCCGCGTACCATGCGCCCCGTTCCGGCCCGTTGAAGCGACTTCCGAAGGGATTTGCATGCGTAAATGCCGCGTTGACGATATGCGAGTAAGAAAGGCCAAAGACCAATTCCCGTACCGAAATACCTGGAAGCAGGCCAGCTTCCCCGAGAAGGCGGTCGTTTGTAGCCCCCTCCAGTTCGAATAACGCGTTCAGTTCGTCGGGATCATCCGTGAGGCGCCCCAGAACGCTCTCGTCGCGGTCCGTATACCGGGCAGGAATAAGACGATGTGTGTCGTCACGAAGAACATCGGAAACGCGGGGTAGCGACCTATCGCCCGCCACGGCGAGAATCCAGAAGTTGGCGCACGCGCAACATTGCGGGAAGCCCGCCTTTGATCATGTAGCTAAGGGGAGTCTCCCCTTCAAACATCGGGTTTTCATTTGGCAGTTGAATCCAGCGGTCGGCGAGCTTCCTGCTGTAGAGGATGTTTAACCCTTTGAAGATCCCGGTCAGAATAGAAATCCGCGTCAGCCGGTCTTGGTCAAGCGTGCCACGCGCTTTCTTCTTCAATTCGTAAAATGCGCCATTGGAGATGCCTCCTAGCAATTGTCTGGCATCTTCGTCGCGCAATTCCCAAAGTTCGCGAATCTTCAAGTACGCTTTCACCGCCGAAGGACTCAACCGCTTCAGGGTATCCTTACTGGAAAAGTCAGCTGGCTTTTCCCAAGCAATGCCTGCTGGGAGTTGATTGATGGCGGCCATGCGAGCCTCCTAGGACTTCTCCATATATGGAGCATTATATATCCATTATTGGATACAGGCAATCTTTTTTTTGAGCGATAAGTCGGTGAAGTATCTGGTAACGATTAGCGGTGTTTTCAAAATGGTGGAGCCGATGGGATTCGAACCCACGACCTCCTCGATGCCATCGAGGCGCGCTCCCAACTGCGCCACGGCCACACTGATCATGCCGAGTAGGGGCGCAGCAGTGCTGCGCCCCTACCGGGACGGAACCCGGCGGATCAACGTTGGCTTACTTAGACGCGGGCACAGGCAAGATTCCCAGTGCCGCTGGGCTTAGTCGGCGGCTGTGGCTTGCTGCTTTTTCGTGACGATTTGGTCGATTTGCAGGCCCAGGCCTTTGGCTACTCCGGTGCCGTAAGCGGGATCGGCTTTGTAGAAGTGCTGGATTTGCAGCTCTTGGATGCGGCGCGGGATGCTGCCCATGCTGGCGACGATGTTGCCGATGAGGCGCTCTTTGGCGTCGGCAAACATAAGGCGGAAGAGATTGCCGGGTTGCGTGTAGTAATCGGCGTCCAGGCGGTGATTGTGGCGGTCGACCGTGCCGGCGACTTCTTTGGGTCGCTCGCGGTATTGCGCAGCTTCTTTCGGGCCGCCGAAGCTGTTGGGTTCGTAATTGGCTTGCGCGCCGTGATTGCCGTCGAAGCGCATGGCGCCGTCGCGATTGTAGGTGTGCACCGGGCATTGCGGCTTGTTGATGGGCAGGCCGTCGTAGTTGACGCCGAGGCGGTAGCGGTGCGCGTCGGGATAAGAGATCAGGCGCGCTTGCAGCATTTTGTCTGGGGAGAAGCCCATGCCGGGGACGATGTTGCGCGGCTCGAAAGCAGCTTGCTCGACTTCCGCGAAATAATTTTCGGGATTGCGGTCGAGAACGAGTTCGCCAACTTCGATGAGCGGATAGTCTTTATGTGGCCAGACCTTGGTTAGATCAAACGGATTGATGCGGTACGTGTCGGCCTGCTTTTCGGGCATGATTTGGACGGAGACGCGCCACTTGGGGAAGTTACCGTCCTTGATAGCGTTGAAGAGATCGCGCTGGGCGTAGTCGGGATCCTTGCCGCGCATATTGTCAGCGGATTCGCGAGTGAAATTCTTGATGCCCTGCTTGGTCTTGAAATGCCACTTCACGTAGAAGAGTTCATTTTTGTCGTTGATCAGGCTGTAGGTATGGCTGCTGAACCCGTCCATGTGGCGGTAGCCGTCGGGAGTGCCACGGTCGGAGAAGAGAATGGTGACTTGATGGAGGGATTCGGGGGGATAGGGACCAGAAATCCCACATCATGGTGGGAGACTTGAGATTGGTTTCAGGATCGCGCTTCTGCGTGTGGATGAAATCGCCGAACTTTAGAGGATCGCGGATGAAGAAGACGGGAGTGTTGTTGCCGGTCATGTCCCAGTTGCCTTCTTCAGTGTAGAACTTGAGGGCGAAGCCGCGCGGGTCACGCTCGGTGTCGGCCGAACCTTTTTCGCCGCCGACGGTGGAGAAGCGAATGAAAGTGGGAGTTTTTTTGCCGACGACGTTGAAGAGTTCCGCAGTCGTGAATTTGGGCATGTCAGGGTTGGTGCAAACAAAATAGCCGTGGGCACCAGAGCCTTTTGCGTGGACTACGCGTTCGGGAATGCGTTCGCGATTGAAATGGGCCATTTTTTCGAAGAGCAGGAAGTCCTCGAAAACGACGGGGCCGCGCGGGCCAACGGTGAGGGAATCCTGGTTGTCGCCGACCGGGCGGCCGGCGTCGGTGGTCATGATGTTCTTTTTTTCTTCAGGCATCCATCCTCCTAGGTTCGGGGTGCTTACACGCCCCGGTTAACAATGTAAGCGGCGGGGCAGGTATACTTCCAATATATAGATCGGATAAAGAGGATAGGCATTGCCTATAGGAGAGGACCGTGGAACTGCATCAACTTCGATATTTTTGCGCGGTGGCAGACAGCGGGTCGTTCAGCCGGGCCGCGGAACAGTCGCACGTTTCGCAGCCGTCGCTGTCTCAGCAAATTCTTAAGCTGGAGGATGAGCTGGGGGCGCGGCTGTTTGACCGGCTCGGGCGTTCCGTGCGGCTTACGGACCTGGGCCAGACGTTTTTGCCGCGGGCGCGAGCGGTGCTGCGGGAACTGGAGGCGGCGCGCGGGGATGTGGTGGAGCGAAAGGATTCGATCGGAGGGGGGATTTGCGTTGGCGTGATTCCCACGATTGCGCCTTACTTTTTGCCGGCGCAACTGGCATTTTTGTCGCGGCGTTTTCCTCAGGCGCGGGTGACGGTGGTGGAAGAGATCACGCCGGTATTGCTGGAGCGGCTGCGCGCGAGCTTGGTGGACGTGGCGATTCTGGCGCTGCCGATTCGCGGACACGAGTTCGAGGCGTTCCCGTTGCTGACGGAGCATTTGTTTGCGGCGTTGCCCAAGGCCCATAAGTACGCGAAGCGGTCGTCTCTTGCGCTGAAGGAACTTCGCGTGGAGCCTTTTCTCTTGCTGCGCGACGGCCATTGTTTTCGCGATACCGCGGTGGCCGCTTGTGACCGGGCGCGGCTGAACCCGCAGATTGTTTTTGAGAGCGGACAGTTCAGCAGCATATTGAGCATGGTGGGGGCGGGGATGGGAGTTTCGATCGTTCCGGAGATGGCCGTGGAGAAGAAATCAGGTTGCCGATTTGTGCGAATCGCGGATGCAGAGGCGTCGCGGACGATTGGAGCGGTAGTGTTGCGCGGGAGGTCGCTTACGCGGCTGCAACGGGCTTTTTTGGCGCACCTGCGGTCTTCGGCGCCAATCACCGAATGAATTTATTGAGTAGCGAGATTTTTGGTGGAGCCGATGGGATTCGAACCCACGACCTCCTCGATGCCATCGAGGCGCGCTCCCAACTGCGCCACGGCCCCACCGAGCTGCGGCGTTGTTGATTTTAGCACCGGGCCTTTGGATACGTCTACCGAGCGAATGAGGACCGTACTCTACGTTGGCCTTTTTTCCATTTGAATAATGGGCAGCGACTCGCCGTTTACCAGCGGGACTTCCAGATTCCGGACGGGGAGATAGCCGCGGGCGCGGAAGAGCTTCGCGCCGGTCAGCGTGGCGCCCATCTCGAAGCGCGAAAAGCCGGCGGATTTTGCCGCGTTTTCGCAGGCGTCGAGGAGGAGCGTGCCGACGCCGCGGCGCGCCCAGTCTGGATGGATGAAGAACGCGCGAATTTTGGCGGCATCATGGCGCGGGTCGAGGAGATCGTCGTGACGGTCGGTCCATTGGTCGGCGCCGTAGAGGGTTTTGCGTTTGCTCCAGCCGCCGCAGGCGATGATGAGCGGCTGCGCCGGTGATTCGACTGGGCAATGCTCGACGACGAGATAGGTGCCGTCGGAAATGAGCTGGGTATCGACACCGAAGACGGTGGTCAGCGCGCCTTTCATTTGCGCTGGAGTGTAATCCTGGACCTGCAGGCGGCGGACAGAGGCGTCGATCAGCGCGCGGAGGACGGGAAGGTCCGCAAGGAGGGCGGGGCGGATGCGAAAGCTGGGCGGCATGGCGGACGCGTGCAGATTGTAACGGCAAAGGGGCGCGACGCTTTTAGTTATTTACTCGGCGGCCGGGGTGGGTATGATGCGGGCGCGGTATTGGCGGTGAGGAGATGGACGTGAGGAAATGGATTGTGGCTTGCGCAGTCGTGGCGTTGCTGATTTCTGGCAAAGCTTTGCACGCGCAGCAGAGTTCAAATGGAACAACGGCGTCAGGCGCGGCCGCGCGACAGACGGAGGCCGATGAGTATACGCGGTACGAATTGCTGGCCCCCGACAGCGCGAGCTTTCGGATTCGTTATGAAGTAACAGCGACCACGGCGGGCGCGAGATATTTTTATAATCCGATACGGAAGGGCAGCGTAGCCAGCGATGAAGCGGTCTACGACGCGATGAGCGGAGAGCCGCTGCCATTTGAGCTTGTGAGCGGGGAAGAAGCGCGGAAAGACGCGCTGATGGCGGATGCCGACGCCGGGACGAATTACATCAAAGTGCATCTGGCGCGGCCGGTTCCGACCGACGGGCAGGGCCGAGTGCTGATTCTGAAAACGTACAAGGATGCGAAGAGCTATTACCGGGATGGGGATGCAATTGTGTTCAGCCGTTCGCTGGGGATCAAGAGAAACAGCGTGGTTCTGCCGGCGGGTTACGAGTTGATTGGATGCAACGTGCCGTCGCAGATTTTGCCGGAGGCGGACGGGCGGACCGCGGTGAGTTTCATGAATGCAGGCGCGGGAGAGGCTCCGCTGATAGTGAGGGCGAGGCTGGGCGCGCAGACGGGTGCTGCTGCCGTGCCTCGTTCCTTGACGACGGCCGTCAGTTGGGAAGCGCCGTTCACCGCAGAGACGGAGAAGGAGCGGCTCTCGGAGCGGGCGCATCAGGATCGCGACATCGTTTATTTCCTGAAAGAGCCGGAGACGCATGCGTTTCGCCTGTATCACGATTACACGGAGTCGCGGCCGGGCGTCGACAAGTACCTGAACGTGGTGCGCGCTGGCAGCACGGTTTCCGAGCCGTCGGCGTATGTGTTGGATACCGGAGAAAAGCTTGCGACGAAAATCATGACGGGAGATGAATTGGCGGCGGCGAAGATTGACGCGGGGGAAGCGGTGGCGCCCACGGCGCAAGTTGTAGTGATAGGGTTTACGCCGGTGAGGAAGGGGCAAGGGATAAGATTACGGATTTCGGAGACGTATACGGCGATTGCAAGTTACCGGCTGGAGGGCGAGGAGCTGGTGTTTGACCGGAGCCTGGGGCGGCCGCGCAATGCTGTCGTGCTGCCGGAACGGTGGTACCTGACGGCGAGCGCGATTCCCGCAACGGTGAGCTTGCTCGCGGATGGACGCGTGAGGCTGGACTTCTGGAATGGGCGGCCGGACTCGGTGGACGTATTGATCAAGGCGAAGCGGCGGGTGGCGTCGGGCGAAAAAAAGTAGGACACGTTTTGCAGAGGCGCGGCGTCATTGCTTGCGGTGGACGGGCTTTCGGCAAAATAACCTGGAGCGGGCGAGGGGGCACTGTGAACAAACCTGGTCGGTTGGTTTCGGCGGCGGCGTTCGCGTTTCTTTGCAGCAGCTTGCTGCACGCGCAGACGAAGCATACGCCGTCGCTGGAGGAGTCGCTGAGTTTAAGGACGGTGGGTGGAGCGCGCATCTCTCCGGACGGAAGATTTATCGCGTATCGAGTGCGCGAGACGGACTGGAAGGAAAATGCGTACGTTCGACAGATTTGGCTGGTGAATGTGGCGACGGGAGCCAGCTTTCAATTGACGCGGGGAAAGAAGTCGAGCGACGCGCCGGAATGGTCGCCGGACGGGCGGTGGCTGGCGTTCATCGGAGAGCGGGAGTCGAACGCGATTACAGCGGCGGGAGAGGCGGAGAAAAAAGAACAGAAGGACGATAAGAAAGAAGGGAAAGACGAGAAGAAAGAGGGAGAAGGGAAGCCGGCGGCGCGGCAGATTTGGGTGATCTCGCCGGAGGGCGGCGAAGCGTGGCAATTGACGCAGCAGGAGACGGACATCGGAGGATTTCACTGGTCGAAGGATGGGAAGCAGATTGCGTTCACGGCGCCGACCGCGGAAAGCAAGAGCGAGAAGGATAGGAAGGAGAAGTACAGCGACTACGAGGTGTTTGAGGAAGATTACCGGCAGAACCAATTATGGGTGGTGGATGCGGTCGAGGGAGAGGCCCACCAAGCTCCAGTGAAGGCGCGCCAGATCACGCATGACGCGAGCCTGAACGTGAACGGGTTTGCGTGGTCGCCGGATGGAAAGCGCATCGCGTTCGCGGCGACGCACAACCCGATCCTGGCGTTCGGCGGCGATGAAGATATTTATTTGACGGAATTGACGCAGAACAACGCCGTTCGCAAGATTGTCGCGCTGGACGGGCCGGACAACAATCCGATTTTTTCGCCGGACGGGAGGCAGATCGCCTTTGCGACGGCGCTGGCGCAGCCTTATTACTACTACGCGAACGGGCACCTTGCCGTGGTGGACGTGGAGCGGGTAATGGCGCAACCGGCGACGAAGCCCGCGGACGTGCAGGATCTGACCGCGCAATTCGATGAAGATCCCTTCCTTTCGGATTGGGGACCGGATGGGATTTATTTCGAGGGCCTGCAGAAAACGTCCGCGCATCTTTTCCGGGTGAATCCAAAGACAAAGGAGATCGCGCGGATCAGCGCGCCGGATACGTATTATCTCGACGACGTGTCGTTCACGAAAGATTTCAAGACCTTGGGAATCGTGGCGCAAGACGCGACGCACATGACGGAGGTATTCGCTTCAGGCACGCAGAAATTTGCTCCGCGGCAGCTTACGGATACGACCGCGCAGGTCAAGGATTGGAACTTGGGCAGCGAGGAGGTGATCTCCTGGAAGAGCAAGGATGGCGCGACGATCGAGGGGATACTGCACAAGCCGGCGAACTATGATGCCTCAAAGAAATACCCGCTGCTGGTGGTGATTCATGGCGGGCCGACAGGCGTCTCGCAGCCGACGCTTTCGCCCGTCGACACGTATTATCCGATGCAAATCTTCATGTCCAAGGGCGCGCTGGTGCTACAGCCGAATTATCGCGGGAGCGCGGGATACGGCGCTGCGTTCCGCGCTTTGAATGTGCGAAATCTCGGCGAAGGGGACATGTGGGATGTGATAAGCGGAGTGGACTCGCTGATCGCGCGTGGCATAGTCGACGGGACGAAACTGGGATCAATGGGATGGTCGCAGGGCGGATATATTTCCGCGTTCCTGACCACGCACACCGATCGATTCAAAGCCATCTCTGCAGGAGCGGGAATCAGCGACTGGCGAACGTATTACGTGAATACGGACATCACTCCGTTCACGCGGCAGTACCTGCACGCGACGCCGTGGGATGATCCGGAGATTTATCAGAAAACGTCGCCGATGGCGGCGATCAAGCAGGCCAAAACTCCGACGCTGATTCAAGTGGGCAGCGCCGATAAGCGCGTGCCTCCGCCGAATAGTTTTGAGCTGTATCGCGGGCTGCAGGACCAGCACGTGGCGTCGAGACTAATCCTTTACACCGGCTTCGGGCACCCTATCACCAAGCCTAAGTCGAATCGCGCGGTGATGCAGGCGAATCTGGACTGGTTCAACCACTACATTTGGGGCGAGGAGTTTCCGAAGGATTCGGCGCTGCTGGGTTCGAGCGAAATGGAAAGCGCGAAGTAGTGGAGAGGTGATTCAGTTAAGGCAAGCGAAAAACGATGGTAATGTCCGCCATCGTTTCCACCGGATCGCCCTCTACAAACGTAGGTTCGTAGCGCCACTCGCGCACCGCGGCCACCGCGGCTGACGTCAGCAGGTCGGGCCCGCTCACTGGTGTTACGCCAAGAATCTGTCCGGTGCGCCCTACACGCGCCCGCAATTTCACGCTTCCCTCGATGCGTTGCTTGCGGGCCTCCACAGGATAGAAGGGGTCGCTGTGTGATTTTAGTGTCCCGATAACGACGCGCTCGGAGCGGCCCGACGCGCTGGGCAGGATTTGCAATGTTCTTTGCGCACTGATAGCGATGGCAGAGGAGGCGCTGATCGTTTCTGCTGGGAGATTTACGTAGAAAGGCCGCCCACCCGGGGCCGGCGGGTTCACCAGAATCGAGTGTTCCGCCCCGATGCTGCCCGGTCCAGCATCCACTTCGCGGTTGTTGCGCAAAGTTGTATTGTCGGCGGAATGGCGCGGCTGCCGCTCGGCGGTGTCGCGAGCTGCTGCAACGCGGGCCGCGGAATCTGCTGCGCTCACTCCGGCTTCCGCCAAGGTGTCCTTTGGCTGTGGTGCGCCCTTCGGCAGTTCGTCTTTCTTCTCCGTGGCGGGCGCGGCGGCGACCTGTGAATTCGGCGGCCCGGACGCCGTAATTACGGCTGCTGGCGCATTTGCCTGATCCCCGTCTGGCGCGCTCGCCGAGCCCTTTTCATCCGCTTCAGGTGCAGCCGCGTCGGCCTGTTCGGGCGGCGCTGGTGGGGTCACCTTTGGAGCCGGCGCGAGTCTGTTGTCCGCTTCGCTGGTAAGGTACGCGATCCAGCCGTCAAGGGTTCCGCGTCCCACGGTCGAGCCCAGCGCGAAGGATACTGCCGCCACCAAGAGAACTAAGAGCGTCGTGCCACCCCAACCCTTGCGACGCCGAGCCGGCACGGCCCAGACAACCTGGTTCTCCGGTGCTGCCGCAAACATCGAGTAGTCCGTAAACCGAAAAGCCTGCGCTGGTGGCTCAGCCTTTATGCTGTCCACGCCTTGCCCGAGCTTCGGCACGAGTTCTCTTTGCGTTTGTGTCGCCTGCGTCCGTGCGTTGCTCGCTTTCGCGGGTTCGGGATTTTCTCCATGGTTGCGATCGGGCGTACCAAGAATTTGTTCGGATGGTTGGCGGCCTTGGGATGAGGCTGGAAGGCTCTGCCCGCCATCTTCGAGATCGCTGTCGGCAGAAGCCCATTTGTGAATCTGCTGCCGCGCGTCCCCCGGCAGTTCTGTGAATTGAATCCCGCCTTCTTTTTTCGAATCGCTCAGCCAAGCGATGCGACCGCTGGCCGTCAACCAAGCCCGGGACTTCGGTGCTTGAAAGCGAATGCCGGTAAACTCCCGCGAGACCAGTGGCAGCGGCGAGCGCACTGCCAATCCGCCTTCGCTCAGATTGAGGAGAATTCCACCGTTCTCCTGCCCCAATTCGACGTAACCGATGGGCAAGATTCTGCGTCGCGCATGAGCGCGGTTTCCGTGTGGCTCGGTTTTAGTCATGGTTGTTACGCTTGCGCTGGGTGGGTGGAGCGCAATACGCAAACGCTCAACTACTTGGCTGCCTTAGACTTGCAGGTTCATTCTACGCCGACGGGAGGTGCCCCTCAAGGATTACTGGGTTCTTATCTCAGCAATTCCGCGGCGTACCGCGCAGGGACTGCCAGGTTCGATCCCCCAAATCCCTTTAGGATCGCGAAATTCACGCCGATCACTTTTCCGTCGCGATTGAACAGCGGCCCGCCCGAGCCTCCGGACGTCGTCGCTGCGTCATAAACAATTTTGTCCTTCAGCACATCGCCAATATGGCCCTGCGTAGTGGTCGGGCGTATCAACTTCTGCGCCGCGAGTTGCGATACCATCGCGTTCACGTTCTGCGTGCCATCCGCGATTTTCTGCGCCACGTCCGGTCCCGCGCGCGCCAAAATCCCTTCGATCCCGGTCGGATATCCGATTAGCACCACCGGCTCGCCCGATACGCTGGCCTCGCTGCGTTCATCCATCTCCAGCAGCGCGGTGTTCGCCGGCGGAGTCGCTTCCAATTTCAGTGTTGCGACGTCCGCGCTCGACGAGATTTTGTCCAGCTTCGCTGAAATCCCCTCCGAGCTGCCGGGGAAATACGCCTTGTACTGCAAGACATAAGCCGCTGCGCCGTGATCGAGCAGTTCCTTCAGTTCGTCGTTGCTCCACCAGGGTTCGGCCACGTGGTGGTTGGTGAGGATGCGTCCATCCCGGCGGACCAAGAAACCCGTCCCAAAAACGTCGATCTGTAAATGCGGACCGGTTCCACCCGCATCCAGCCGTACCATTCCTTTGTCATCCACTTGCGGCTTGCCGAGCGCGTCCACGGCGATCTGAATCGGCTTTCCGCTTTCTTTGTCCAGAAACTCCACCACCACGTGCAGCAAGCAAACACTTGGCCCATAGCTGTGCACAATGGTTTCGGCGATCTTTCCTTCGTTTTCCAGTGATTTCAGGCGCTTTTGCGTGTCCAGCAGCTGCTGCTTCAGCGATTGCGCATCCGGCCCCTCCGCGGTGGCCATCTTCTTGCGCAAATCTTCCGATTGGGCTCGCAGGGTATCGCGCGCCGCGGAGTCCGATTTGGCGCTCGCGTCCAACGAACTTCGCATCTGCTCCGTGCGCTGCAAAAGTTGATCATGCAAACCGAGCCCGCTGTTCAATCGCGCGATCTCTGCCCGCAGTTGCAATGTTTCCTTTCGGCTGCGTCCCGTGGTGATCACAATAAACGCCGCCGCCAGAATGGCCGCCGCACTCACCACAAAAACCGCCGGTATCATCCAGAAGCGGTGCTTGCCGACTGCCCCGCCGGTCAACGATTCCACCGCGATGTCCGCCATCTGTTCGCGTTGCACCGCGTATTTCAGCATGGTCTTCAAGTCTTCTTCCGGCTGTCGCTCGCGAAACTGCGTACGCACTCGCGCCGCAAACTCCATTCCTTCGAACGGAAAGGTGATGACATCATCCGCGCCCAAATCCAGCGCACGCGCTCGCTCAAGCGCCCCCCCCGCGCACCACCATCAAAATCCTCACCGACCCGCGCGTGTCGGACCGCGCCTTCAACTGCGCAATCATCCCGCAGCAAC
>Ga0207011_1106_pt1 | contig 17169 bp, 16 predicted proteins | sample Alteio_BWMinCont_79_FD_153466 | JGI IMG/M metagenome (GOLD analysis project Ga0207011, IMG submission 153466) | Enriched cells from forest soil in Barre Woods Harvard Forest LTER site, Petersham, Massachusetts, United States -... | ecosystem: Environmental > Terrestrial > Soil > Temperate forest >...
CCCCGATCTCGTTCACGAGCCAATCGCGAAAATCGAGCGTCTCCTGAAAATTGTGGCCGGTGTCGATGTGCAGCAACGGAAACGGCAACGGGCCCGGCGCAAACGCCTTACGGGCGAGGTGGACCATTACGATGGAATCCTTGCCACCGGAGAACAGCAGCACAGGTCGCTCGAACTGACCCGCCACCTCGCGCAGTGTAAAGATTGCCTCGGCCTCGAGCTCGCGCAAAAAGCGAAGCTCGCGGTTCGGCGCAAGAAGCCCCGTACTCATGCCTATGAATGTGGCTTACGCCGTGAGTCGAGAAATCGTTCTACCGCGCTGTGTTCGGCCTGTCGATGCACAAACCATCGTTTGACAATCGAAAGAAGGCGAGTCGCCAAATAGTCTAAGGGCGTTTCTTATCTTGGAAAACCTGTTGAAAGGCATGCTTGACGATCGGCTTAGCGTCCTCGATCGTGATCTGCAGTCCCAGTTCCTCGGTCAGAGAAGTGACGCCGAAGTCTTTGATTCCGCAGGGAACGATCGACTTGAACGGGGCGAGGTCGATGTCGCAGTTCAGCGCGATTCCGTGCATGGAGACCCACTTTTTGACCTTGATACCGATCGCCGCGATCTTTCGATTTTCCACCCAGGCTCCGGTGTTGGGGGGGAATCGCTGACCATCCAACCCGTATGCGTATAGGGTCAGCAGCATCGTTTCTTCGAGGTCGCGAAGCCATTTGTGAAGGTCCTTGCCCGCTTCAGCAAGGTTAAAAATGGGATACATCACGAGCTGCCCCGGTCCGTGGAAGGTAACGTCGCCACCTCTATCCGTATTGGAAATCTCGATTCCCTTCGCCTTATATTTCTTGGCGGTAAGCAAGAGGTTCTCCTCGTGGTAGTTCGCGCCTAGCGTGATCACGGGGTCATGCTCCACGAAAATCAGCGTGCTCGGTTTGTCACCCTTGATGACATCCTCAACGAGCCCCCGCTGGACCTCCACGCACGGCGCGTACGCCATCCTCCCCAAGTCGAGAACGTTTATTTCCATCGGCGCACGGCAAGAGTTTACTTCGCAATGGCCGAGGATTGGCTAAAGGATCTTGTTCAGGAGAGGAATCCGTCTCGCGAGATCGGCGACGGCGAAGCTGGCGACTAGGCCGACGACGGTGAGGATGATCGTCATGACGTACGGATTCGTGCGATACGGCTGCATGAGGAGGGCAAGGCCGACGAGAATTGGCGGGTGGAACAGGTACACGCCGAACGAGCGATCGGCGAGCCATGCGGAAAGACGAGTTCGGAGATTGAGACGCGCCGCACAAAGCCACATGCAGCCGAGTCCCAGTGAGACCCCGACCAACTGCTCCCAGGTGGCGAGGCCGAACGCGACGGGGTTCCAGCCCCCGACGAACTTCGCAGGTCCGTGATCTGGAATGGGAAGGCTTGCCGCCACGACGCCGATCAGCGTAATTGGCCCTAAGATCAGCGCCCACAATCCCGCCTTATTGGAGATCGGACTCGCCGCCAGCGAGGCCAAAACGTCCCTTCGCGAAGCCCACACGCCGAGGATGAAGACCACGATGTATTGCGGGAAATAACAGAGTTGCATGTTGAGGATCGACGAGCCCAGCGGCTGGATCGTCCGAACTAAGAATGAGGCGAAGCCGATCCCAACGCCGAGCATTACGACGTGTTTGACCCTGAGTTGAAAGGGGCCACTATCGATTTTGGGAATTCGCCGGGCGACCATTGCCAAGAGCAAGCTGAATATAAGTAGCGCCACGGCGAACCACATTGGGCCGCTCGAACCCAGGAATCGACCCGAACTCAGGTAAGCGAGATAGTCCTTCCCTGGCGTTTGGCTCGCCGGATACCCGGGGTGAAGAATCATCACGATGAACGGATGGATCGCGACCATGTACAGCAGGGCAGGCAAACCCAACCGGCGAACGCGCTCGCCGAGAAACGCCTTCGTGCCGCGTCGAGTCAGCGACCGATCGGCGTAATACCCCCCGATGAAGAACAGCAGGCCCATGAAGAACGCCTGCAGATGGGCCTGCCACTCAAGGAATGGGATCTTGGCGGGGATCGACGGCTCCGGCGGGGCGTTGTAATACCAACTGCCGACGTAGCTATAGGTCACACAGGCATGCATGTTCACCACGAGGAGAATCATCGCCGTTCGAAGGTTGTCGATCCAGTCCTGTCTTGCGGATGAATATTTGGACGCATCTAAAGGCTTTGTTGCAAATTCTTGAGGTCGGTCTAAGGTCTTCACAGGATCTCCTCGGTTGTGCTTGGCAATCCGAATGCGTGGAGCAGGGCGTCGATGGTGACGTCGCGGGCGTTCTCAACAGAAATGTCGCGACCGTCTGGGTCGCCGAGGCGATGCATGGCGAACCACGCTATGGTCTCGATGATCAGCCTCGCTGCCAAGCGTGGATCCTTGACCTTGCGGCAAAGACCGGCGTTGGCAGCGGATTCGAGGTAGTTGGCGAGGTCACGAATCACAACCACGCGTAACTCGCCAAAGAAGGCTTGCGCCAATTCGGGCCAATCGGAAGCACAGCGCTCGACCAACTTGATCGCCCTCGCCGCGTGGCTGACCGAGTTCCAATGGTCCAGCAGCACCGACTCCAGCGAGGGAAGCTCACTTCCTTGGTCCAACCAGTGGCGGAGACTAAGGCGCGCATCGGTCGGAATCAATTCCGCGCGGAGGTCCTCTCCCGTAAGCTCCTTGCAAGTTGCATCCTCAAGCGGTCGTCCCACCGCAAGCTTCAGCGCCAGCCAAAAGAGGTCTTCCTTACTCTTTGCAAAGAGGTAAATTGTGCCGGGCGCCACCCCCGCCAGCTTCGCCACATCGGCCACCTGAGTGAGCCGATATCCCTTATCCGAGAACGCAGCCAGCGCCGCTTCGGCAATGGCCCGCGCCCTGTCGTCCTTCGTCGGTCGTTTCACGAAGGCATTATACAATATGAATGAATGAATCATTCATATTTAATTCTCGTCTTGATCGCATTTCAAAATTTGGAGTTGCGTCCGGGGCGCCAAAGGTGCGGCATCTGTCAGCGAAGTCCGTCAGGACTGGAACGGCGGTTGCGAAAAAGCCTCCGAAGCGCCGTAGGTGCGGCATATCGGGCCGAGCCCGTGAAGGCGGGTGGGCGGTGACGGCATCGAAGCGTGGTCGCGGGCCATAGCGAATTGCCGTGCGACCGACGGCCGCGTAATCCGGCCAGGCCTCACGGCACTGGAAGTCAGATGCCACACCCCTGGCGCTCAGGATCGGTTGCGCACCGTGGGTACCAGCTCTCACGGGCTTAGCTGACTGATGCCGCACCCTTGGCGCTTCGGAGGCTAGGCTGCCCGCCTTCACCCTTGCTCTGCATAGCAGCTAATCGACGATTCTCATTCGGTCGAAGCCGACCGCGAGGTCGCGCGCGCTCTTGGCGAGGGCAGGATCTGGGCCCTCGATAGCATTTGCCGCTTGAACCAAAAGTCGTTGTATATCGACTTTCCCGAGATTCCAACCCCGATATCCACCGAAATTCATCTGTTGGTCGACGAGCTTGCCGATCAAAATGAGAGCTTTTGCGCAACTGAGTGGAACCGATGGATCTTTATCCTTGATTGCTGCCCCAAAATCTTTAATGAGGCGCTGATCGATTGGGTCGACAAAACCCGTGCGCATCTCGGCGGCAAAGTTAAATGAGCGTGTGGTACCGCGATGCGCAGTGCTCCGGCCCCAAGCTTGTTCCAAGCTCCAATAGGGCTCTACTCGCAGAGCAACCTCGTTCAACACGCCACTACCCCACAACGTGGTGCCCAATCTTTCCAAATCTGCGTACGCGTTTTGCCGTTGAGCCAGATTCGAAGATTCCAATTCTGCAAAGAACACTTTCCCGGTTTCGTCCGGCACCAGGATTCGAGCCCGACCGAGAGCGCACTCAGCCATCAACCGCGTCTGCGGATCTGCGGAATGTGAAAGCCGATACAAACCGGCAACACTGCCCGCCATCGGAATTGAAGTGAACCCAAATACTTTGGCAAGAGCGGTTGGGTTAGACGCTTTGCCGGTTTGAACCGCACGAAGCAACTTTGGCTGGATTTTATTCCACCCATTCCAGGCCTGACCGCCCTGCAGGTCGACTAGAGCTTGTGCAGCGTTCCCGGCTGTCTGCGCGTCCCGATCTAGGACGTAGTTGGCTGCCAACAAGTACTCCTTATCGGCGAAAGTCGGCCAACCTCCCGGTCGATTGTCGACGCCGAAGCGAATCGAGCCGATTACGGTAGCTGCCGCACGTCGGGTCGGCTGATCCTTTGTTTTGAGGAGTGTTTCAACCATCGCCAGCGAGCCATCTGCTCCGCCATTGAGTTTCTCAAACTTTTGGTCGAAGTCCCAAGACTGGTCGTTAAACGGCGTCGTGCGTTTATGCGGCGCCCAATCCTGCAGAACTTTCGACCATGCGACAACCATCTCGCGTGATTGCGATTCAACAGATGCAACCTGCTGGGTTAAAGTCCCGGTTGGGGCAACTGGGCAGCCCAGAGCGGGACAAAGTACGACGCCGAGAATGGGTGCGATGATCATGGCTTTCTGAAGAGACGCGGCTGCAGGCAATGCGTGTTTACGAAGTTTGCTAGGGGTGTTCGAATTCGGAACAATCAGAATATGCTTCGTGGCCTGTCGAAACTTATCGCCAAGTCTTTGGCCCGTTTGGCCAGTTCGGCGTCGTGGCGTTCAACCAGTTTTGCCGCGCGAAGAAGCAGTGCTTGGATCTCGGCCTTGCCTGCGTGCTGGCGGACTATCAGAGACCCGGCGTTCAAGTCCCAATCGACTTCCTTGCCAATTACCAAGAGGGCTCGCGCACAACTCAGGTGAATGGCGGTGTCATCACCTTCAAGCGCTTCAGCCAATACCTTTACAAGCCGAATCTGGACGGGATCGGTAAGCTCATCCTTGGCAAATGGATTCGGCCTCTTCCTGCCAGGGACCATCGTGCAGCGCTGCCAAATATACGGGAGTCGGTGCGATTTATCGATCCGATCCATGACATCGGACGTTACGCGACTGCCCCACCAGATCGTGCCGAGGCTTTCTAAATCTGCGAAACCGGTCCGACGTCGAGCTAACGTGTCAGATTCAAGCTCCGCGAAAAAAGTCTGGCCTACTTCATCCCCTACAAAAAGGCGAGCCCGGCTTAGGGCACACCGCGCCATGAGTCGAGTTTCAGGGTCAGCGTTATGGCAAAGCTTGTACAGCGCCGAGGAACTCCCGGCCACTGGAATCGAGCTGAAAGCGAAGACTTCTGCAATCGCCTTTGGATTGGTTGCCCTACCCGATGTGAGAGCCTCAAGCAGCTTCGGTCGGAACTGATCCCAACCGTTCCACTCGACACCTTCCTTTAGGTCGATGAATGTTTTCGCCGCATTCGTGGAGGTCTCACCGTCTGAATCGAGAACGTACTGTCCGGCCAGCACAAACCGCCTGTCTAAATACTTCTGCGCATCGAGATCTTCGTTTCCGAGACTCTGAAGGAACTCTAGGATTGTTGCCGCCGCTCGTCGCTCAGGTTGATCTGTACCCTCCAGAGAGTGCGCAACAATCGCCAGAGAAGCCTCGCTGCCCCCATTCAACCTCATGAACTTCTGGTTGTATTCGCGGGATTCTTCTTCGAGGTCTCTCGTCCGCTTACTGATTGCGTCGGCGCCTTTTGTGGCAGCCACTTCTTGGGCTACCTTCGCCCATTCGATCATCACATCTCGTGCAGCTTCGTTACTGGACGCCTGAGCCATGCCAGATCCGAGAAGCACCATACCGAGGACATTCGCGGTAAGTATCAGCATCAGTCTATAGACGCGCCACCCACAAGGCCGAGTTTGTGATTGTTGCGTTAGTTAGCAAACTCTAATCGACGATGCCTTTTAGCCACTCGTGGTAGGCTTCGCCTATGCTGCTTATTGGCTTGCTGATGCTTGGAAGGTTCGATGGCGACTTCCCGGCTTACTCGGTTGTCCCGCTATCGGGAGTCACGATAGCCGGTTTGCCGGCGGTGACAAGCCATATCTGCGTCGACCAGTTCGGGTACTTACCGGACGAGTCAAAAGTAGCGGTGATCTCAGATCCGCAGAAGGGCTATAACGCCTTTGACCACTACACCTGCGGCAGCAAACTCGAAATCCGATCTCGGGATGGAAAGACGGTCTTCACCGGCGCGACGACGACTTGGAAAAACGGCGCGGTCCACGAAGACTCGGGCGACCGTGGCTGGTGGTTCGACTTTTCGACGCTTAAGGTGGCCGGCCAGTACTACGTCTACGATCCTGCAACGCGCAAACGCTCGCCACTATTTCGAATCGGCGATTCGGTGTTCAAGCCGGTGCTTACGGCGGCGACGCGAATGTTTTTCTACCAGCGGATCGGCGTGCCGCTGACGGCGCAGTATGCGCAAGGCCCTTGGGTCGAAGACGCGGCCTATGTCCAGGACTCGCGAGCGCGATCTGTGTTAGCTAAGGACGATGCGAGCCAGGAGCGAAACATGATCGGTGGCTGGATGGACGCCGGAGACACTGATAAGTATCCGCCGTTCAACGGCGACGTAATCCACCCGCTGCTTTACGCCTATACTGCCAATCCCAAAGCGTTTACGGACGATTTCGGCATTCCAGAGTCGGGCAATGGCCTGCCGGACATTTTGGATGAAGTCAAGGTCCAACTCGACTGGCTGGTTCGAATGCAGTTCTCCGACGGATCGGTGCCGGTGAAAATGGGGAACATCGACTACAACCAGCCGTATCCGCTGAGCAAGGACATGCGGACCCGCTACTACGGGCCGAAAGATTCCGGGGCGACGATCTATACCTGCGCCAACTTCGCTCATGCCGCCCGTGTGTATGGACAATTCCCTGCCTGGAAAAACTACGCCGCTTCGCTCGCGAAGAAGGCGGTTCTTGCCTGGGATTGGTACCAGTCGAACCCGCGCACGTTTAAGACTGATTCCGGCGAAATCAAGTCCGGAATCGCAAACCGATCGGCTGAGGAGCAAGACCGGATGGAGGCGTACGCCGCTATACATCTGTTCGCACTTACCGGTGAAGAACAATACCAGGCAGCAATCCGTAAGAAAGCGGGCGCCTCTCGCCAGCTAACTGAGTATCTCTGGAGTCCGTATGAGGCCGGATCGGCCGAGGCCCTCGTCGATTACACCGCATTGCCCAAAGCCGACCCGGACCTTGTCGCCAAAATCAGGGCCAAATTGCTAAGATCGGCGACTAGCGACCAGTTTGCACCTGCGCCGGAGGCGGACCTGTATCGCGCATGGATGCAACCGACCAACTACCATTGGGGCAGCAACACGGTTCGAGCAGCCTGGGGAGTGGTGGCATTGCAGGCAGCCAAAGGCGCCAATGTCGACGCGCCAACACGAGATCGGCTCATCCAGCGGGCTGCCGACATGCTCCATTCGTTCCACGGCGTGAACCCAATGGGAGTCGTGTACCTCACGAACATGGACAAATATGGCGCTGAGCACTCGCTAAAGTGCATCTTCCACGGCAAATATGGGGCAGGCACCCCGTTCTCGCACAACCCTCCGCCGGGTTACGTCGTCGGCGGTCCAAACCAAAGCTTCGGTGGGAAGGCCGCCGAGGGGCATCCCTCAATTGAGTGGATCAAGAACCAGCCCCGAGCCAAAGCCTACGCTGACTTCGACCTCGCCTGGCCCGAAAGCAGTTGGGAGCTCAGCGAGCCGGCGATTTACTATCAAGCTATCTACGTCCGCCTCGTCGCCGCCTTCGCGCACTAACCTCGACCCTTAGCCTTTCGAACGGGCCGGACCGTACCAACTGTCCGGCCGATGATATTCAGCGTCCCCTCTCAGCATCTGAATCAAGTTGATCTGCCCACAGTGGTACGCCATGTTCCGGTAAGCGCCAACGATGAGAGAGGTCCCCGACAACCGGTTGCCGGCGTGAACGTAGTCGGCCCCTAAAGCCTCATCAGACAGATTTCCAATCACGGTGGCAAGATTCTGACCGCTCTCCACGATCTGGGAAATCGCATCTTCTGCACTTGCCAAGACCGGCTGTGTGATGGCTTCCTCGCTCTTCTGAGCTAGTTTTGCCGCAAAGCGTCTGTTAACGGCCACGCATTCTCCCACCATCTCCAGAATCGTTCGAGTCCCTGCCGAACCCGGAATCTCCGGCCGCCAACTGAGAATGTCCGCTTGGGTCGATTCGACAAAGGAAGCCATCGAATCTGAGATTCTTTCGATTTGTTCTGATAGGAGAGTTTGCGGTGTCACTCTCCTATTGTGATTGGCTTAAGAACCTGACCATGCGGACTTGTGATTTCGACTAGGTGCTGTGCGCTTTTGATTCACCGTGGCTGGAACTTCGGGAACGTCGTCGCTGGAGTGTGCGATCGAACCAAAGGTAAACCCGAGAGCGGCGCCGACGATCCCACCAAGGACTACCATGCTGGCGACGGGCCAGACAAAGCAGGAGAGGCCATAGGTGTAGAACGAACCTGGCGCCCGGTCGATGCCAATAAGAATTCCCAGGGGCACGAAGAGTGCAGCCGTCAAAGCCATGCCGTACAGCGTAGCGGCGCCGATCGACGGGTTGTCTCCTGGTGAGTGTGCATGCTTGTGGTGCACGGGCTGTGTAGTCGATGTTCCTTCGATTCTGTCCATTACGTCTTCCTCGTTGGCCGGAGCGGTTTGATGTCTAGCGGCCTGGTTAAAGTATTGGCGAGATTGAAGAAACCCGCCAGTCAGCAATTGTTTGTCAGAGAAACTCACGACAGACCCGCCAAGAGCGGCAAGGGTATTCCATGGCCATGGTATTGCCTCTCATTATTCAAGGCGGTATGGGCGTCGCCGTCTCGTCCTGGCGGCTTGCGAGAGCCGTCTCACAGTCCGGCCAACTTGGCGTGGTATCCGGGACAGCTCTGGACGCCGTCTTTGCTCGCAGGCTTCAACTCGGAGATCCTGACGGCCAAATGCGTTTAGCAGCCGAGAATTTTCCGGTGAGAGAGATCGCCGAACGCGTTTGGGCCCGGTACTACGTCGAAGGCGGAAAACCTGCCTCCCGGCCGTTCAAGAGCCGACCGGTAGCTTCGCAAACGTCTAGCCAGGCACTTTTGGAATTAACCGTACTCGCCAACTTTGCCGAAGTGTTTCTGGCGAAGCAGGGCCACGACGGAATTGTGGGAATCAACCTACTCGAAAAAATACAGTTGCCTACGCTACCATCGCTTTTTGGCGCAATGTTGGCGAACGTCAATTACGTTCTGATGGGAGCAGGCATTCCAAGGGCGATCCCGTCACTGCTGGACTCGCTGGCGTCTCTCGAGCCTTCGCGTCTGAAGCTCGACGTCACCGGCGCGTTGCCGGGAGAGGAGTTCTTCGTAGAATTTGATCCCACGGAATTCGTTCCGACCGGCAGTACGGGACTGCCACGACCGAATTTTCTTGCCATCATTTCTTCCACGACCCTGGCAACGACTCTTGCACGGAAATGCACGGGGAGGGTGGACGGATTCGTGGTTGAGGGTCAAACCGCGGGCGGGCACAACGCCCCTCCACGGGGAGCGATGCAGCTCAGCGATGCGGGCGAACCCTTGTACGGCCCTAGGGATGTTCCCGACTTGGATGAGATCGCCAAGCTCGGCCTGCCGTTTTGGCTTGCTGGTTCCTATGCAGATCCGGAGAAGCTGTTGGAAGCCCTCGATTCGGGCGCAACGGGAATTCAGGTCGGAACCGCTTTCGCATTCTGCGAGGAGTCGGGGATCGCGCCAGAACTCAAAACAAGAGTGATCGAGGATTGCCTTAAAGGTAGCTCCTCGGTGTACACCGACCCTTTTGCTTCGCCGACTGGATTCCCTTTCAAAGTGCTGCAGCTAGACGGCACGCTTTCGGATCCCGAGGTCGCCGCACGGCGAAACAAGGTGTGCGACCTGGCGTATCTCCGTCAGACCTACCGAAAGGAGGATGGCGCCCTCGGCTATCGATGCCCGGCAGAACCAGAAACGGATTACGTGGCGAAGGGCGGCAAAATCGAAGACACACGATGCCGGAAATGCGTCTGCAACGGGCTGCTTGCAACGATCGGGCTCGGCCAAATCCATAAGGACGGCAGCGTGGAGCCCCCTCTGGTGACGGCTGGAGACGACGTCGCAAACCTCTGGAGGATCATCGGTAAGGGCCGGACTAGCTACCAAGCGGCAGATGTCATCGACTATCTGCTCGAACGGAGCGGATCGCCGACTCATACCGGGCGAAACGCTGCCTGCCCCTTGCACATTGAATCGGCATGAACATCATCCTGGGCGCGATTCTGGTTGCCGGGTCGGGGGCGACTCTCACGATTGAGCCGGGCGTAGGAATCGGGCACGTACGCATCGGCGAAACGCCAGGCCGGCTTGAAGTCGTGTTCGGCAAGCCGCAGCAAGGCGAAGCAGCGAGCGGACGCATTTGGATGTCTTGGCTGGGTCGTGATGGTCACCGATTAGACGTTTACGCCGTCAGGACCGTGGACACCGTGGAGGCACACACTCGGTTCGTGCGAATCGATTCACCGCAGTTTTCGATGAAAAACGGACTACGCGTGGGGGCGAAACTATCAACTTTCCAGGGAAAGTATCCGCAGTTGAAACTTGGTCCGTCGGGACGAGTCGCGAAGGCGGCCGAAGTTACAGTTTGGGATGATGCTGCCGACGGATTTTCAGTCGAAGTCCGAAACCGGAAAGTCACTGCAATCGCCGTCCATCGAACCAGCGATCCCATCGACGGGACCTATTTCGCGTACCTATCCGACCCAACCGGCAGCCAGTAGCCGGTGAACGATCGTTGCCCGCCGAGCGTCTTGGCAGCGATGCGGCTGACCGACGACCTTACGGACTCGCGCGCTATTTTGGCGAAGGGATGGTTGTTCCTTTTGCTCGGATTGATGGCAGGTGGGGCGTTGCTTTCGCTAGCCTTCACTTGGAAGGTCGCCTTACTCTTGGCAATAACCGTCTGGGCGTTCTGCCGCTGGTACTACTTCATGTTCTACGTGATCGAGAAATATGTCGACCCAAGCTTCAAGTTCGCCGGCCTCGGGTCTTTTGTCCGCTACACTTTGGCTCGTCGGCGGCGAGTTCCATAAACGCCTAAACCCGACCCTGCGTCGCAAGATCGGGCTTAACTTTTAGCCAACTAACGGACTAACCGCCGCGTTTTCGTCCACCGCCGCCACCGCCACGAGCTCCACCACTCTGGGGCCTAGGACTTGATGTCCGAGCACCGCCACCACGGTTTCCGCCGCCCTGGGGCCTTGCACTCGAAGTTCGAGCGCCACCACCAGAGCTGCGCGTGCCGCTTGGCGCGGAGCGAGTTCTGCTCGGCTGCGAAGTACGACCAGAACCTGCGGTTGAACGTGTGCCGCCACCTGTGCGAGTACGGGCTGCGCTCCCAGCCCTTGCCCCTGCCCCGCTTGTGCTGCGAGCATAGCCTGAGCCGGCTCGAGGCGCCGCCGCGCCACGGTTGAAGCTTCCAGCAGCCGTTCGGGCTGCAGCTCCCCCACCGGTTCTAGCACCAGCGCCCGTGTAGCTGTGAGCGTATCCGCCGCCAGAAGTCGCCGCCACACCCCGTGCTGCGCCGGCTGCAAAAGACGACCGGGCTCCTGCCCGAATACCATTTCCGTATCCGGCTGCCTGTGCAGAGCGAACTGCGCTTGCACCTGCTGCGAATCCAGCTCGGCCTGCCATGGCCGCTCGAGCATCTCCGCGACTCGAGATATATCCGCCTCCCCGGTAGGGGTCATTGGCGAAGTACCCTGGGCCGCTGTGGTAGAACCCACCCAGGCCTGCGTTGGCATAGAATCCGCCGTACGAACCGCCAATGCTAAATCCGATTCCGATCGACAGACCGGCAACAACCATCGGTCCACCCATACCGTAGAAGCCTACAAATGCCGGTCGTCCGAAGCCGCCCCATCCGCCGTACCAGCCGTTATAGGCGCCGATAAACAGACCTGGGGAGTAGGCGTAGCCGTAGTTCCACCCGTATGGGTTCGGGCCAACGACCGTATAGCCCGGCCAAGGAGCATATGCGGTGTAATCGTCCCAGACCTGAACGTTGTTATAGTTGTGGTAGTTGACCCCAATTACTTGGTAAGGTCCGTCTACCGTGATGTTGAAGGCTCGGTGTCCGACTCGCACTTCGTCTGACACTGGGTAGAGCGCCGCCAGTCGAGTCTCTCGTTCGGCAGCCAAGTCTTGCAGAGCCGACTGGAGCTGGCCCGATTCGGCGCCCTTGTCCCCACCGTGATTGATCTGATACTGGTAGTGAGCGTTGTCAGCGGAGACCTCGTCTGCGTAGTCTTGCTCGATTTGCTTTCGCTCGGAGGAATGATAGTACTTGTCGGTACCTATCCGATAGACGTGTCGCACGCCCACAAGGTAGTAGACACGGTCGGCGCTGGCCGTCGCAGGCACGGCGAAATAAGTCAGCGCAGCGATCGGCGCTATCAACATTTTGGCAATACTGTTCATCCTGGGTGAGGTCCTTCCACACGGAGTGGTCTCGTGGCTGGTAAGACCGTGAAATGTCGCACGATGTTGCCTTTTCCCCACAGATTGGTTCGTTAGAGGAAAAAGGCAAATAAATAGTTGCATGTTTTAGCTTGACCAGCGTATAATGCAACTTAAAGATTGCACATGAACTCAACTATTCAAGACTGCATCGAAAAAGAAATCGTCGTCCGCGCTCCGAAGGAGCGGGTGTATGCCGCACTCACCACCCCAGAGCAATTCGTCAAGTGGTTCGCCACCGCGGTTGAAGGAACGTTCGAAACGGGCGAGCGGCCGAGCCTTGACTTCGGCGAATACGGAAAATTCAAGATCTATGTGGTCGCTGCCAATCCACACGATTACTTTGCCTACCGATGCGTTGACTGCAGCGTTCACTCTCCGCATGGGTTTGATGGCGACGTGCTGGCGGAACCGAATACGCTCGTCGAGTTCACCCTCGTGGAGGTCGAAGGCGGCACGAAACTCCATCTCAAGGAGAGCGGTATCGCGTCATTGCCGTCAGAAGTGATCGAGCACACGCTCGCTGGCCAGAGCGAAGGTTGGGACTTCATGTTGGGACGCCTACTCGGCTACTTAGAAAACTAATGACAGCGACAGCGGAGATCTTCCGTGCTTTGGGCGACCCGATTCGCCTCGAAATGGTACAGCGGCTGCGTCGAGACAGTCGCTGCACTATCTCGGTAATTTCGGAAGGACTGGGTATCACGCGCCAAGGCGCCAGAAAGCACCTACAGGTACTCGCCGACGCCAACGTCGTCGTGCTGCGCCCCGAAGGCCGCGACGTGTTGGTTTCGTTGGAACCCGATGTCTTAGACCAAGCCAAGCAGTTCATCACCGAACTTGAGCGCCGCTGGGATACGCGGTTGGATGCACTGCGGAAGTTGGTGGAGGAATAGCGCTAGGGGTGTATTGGTGTGCCGGCCTTCTGGTTTTGTTCGCGAATTCTTTCAAGTTCGGCCATTATTAGCGCAATCTCGGGCTGCCACTTGGTAAGCAAGTCTTTTTCGGAAAGGATCTCAGCGTCGCGGGGGAAGCGGTCGTCCTTGAGCGTTTGCCGAATCGCGACTTTGGACTTCAAATGCAAGGTGAAATCCAGCGAGGCAGAGGCGCCGAGTTGCAAGGCGGAAGCACTGGGATTGGTGCCCGCCAACCATTTCGAGCCTCGTTTCCTTAGGCGGTCCATCATCATCAACTGCCGAGGATGGTAAACAGGACCAAACGAGAGCGCATCGTAACCGCTCCCGATTCCGAACGCAGCGGGCTCATCGCTCCGCTGGAGCTGAATGTAGCCCTTGTCGGGCAAACCGTTGGGCGCCAACTCGGTTGGCTCGCTTCGGTAGTCTGTCTCATCCAACACCTCACTTTTTGCTGGAAAGGCTAGCGGGGTAGCCGTCTGCTGGGAGGAAGAATTCTCGGGCACGAATTCGGTGCCGTTTCCGTAGACAATCCTCTCCAATGCGGACCTCTCGGAAGCGGAGACGGCGTCGAACGAGAGTCTGCCGGTAGCTGCGAGTACCGATCGCGAATTGGGAGTGAATGCGCCGTAGAGTTGAAGCATCCGCCAGAGATTGGGTTCTTCGGGATCCGTCAGCCAGCCGGGGATAAACCAGATCAAATAAATACCTTCTAAGTAGCTTCTGAGAGGGTTCGGCGCATGTTCGGAGTACTCAGCGAGGTCGTCTAGCGATGGCGCCAGCTTCTCTTGGGAGGCCTTGATGAGCGCAGCAAGAGCGCTTCGATCCATGCGCCGGGCCCGGGATTCAGCGGGAAATGCCGGACTGACGGTTACAAAGGCATCGTCCGATGCCTTGACGAGTGGACCCGAACTCTCGAAAAAGGCGGCTACATCAGCCATTGACGTCGGCAGCGCGTGGGGTCCGTCGAGTTGGCTTCCCAGCAAGTCGGGAAGGTTGGCCACGAGCGGCTTGCCTTGCGATTTTGCATAGGCAAACATCTGGTCGGATTGGAAATAGGACAGCGGATCGTACAAGTCAGGACGGACCAGCTTTTTACGAAGGTCGGGAGGTAAAGGCGGGTTGAAGTGCCAGGCGGCTTTCGATGCAAGAAATACCCTAAAGGCGGTCGAATCGACACTGTATTCGATCGGCTCGGCTTGAGGTGTCGCGCCGGCATCTACTTTAGCGATGTCATCAAGCATGCTGTCGACGCCAAGTTCAGTCAGCACCTCCCGAGTGGCAAAAATCACCTTTCCGCTCGAATCGAAGAGCCGAAGCTGAACTTCGCCGCCTTCAGCGGCCGAATCCCCGTAAATGTCCCGCCCGAAGTTCTCGTAGGATCTAGTGATGATGAGCAGGGCTTTTGCAACCGGGCCGATTTCAGTGAATGAGGCGGCGTCCCGATCCCTAACATCTGCTTCGCCCTTGATGTCGGTTCTTGCGACGGCGGCGAGGGCTTCCTTGGGAATGCCTTCAATGATTTTGTTATGGGCGGAGATGAGGTGGTCGAGAATTTCATCGGCGCCGGCGCCCATGGGAAGTTGGAATCGGGTGGGCGAAGTTGAGAACACTAGCCTGTCTTCCACTTGCTCTTCCGCCAACACGGAGGGATCCAAACGGTCTAGGAGTCCAGAAACGGCATCCGTCTCAAGCACATTCAGTTTCTCCGCTGCGACGTCCAAGACGTCCTGCTTCTCTTTTGAATCGCTCGATGCCACCTTTTTGAGATCCGCGTGCAGATTTTGAAGCGCCTTTCGAACGGCGGCGGTGCGCAGAGAAGCCTCAGCAAGCTCCTGCTGGTTGCGCTTGGTGAGATCGGGCATTAGGCGATAAACGCTTCCCTGTTGCCGCCAGACCCCGACGGTTACTGTAGCGATGCGAGCCATAACCGCGTCCAAGGGGACGTCTTTTACGTCGATAACGAGAACGTCGTTTTCCATGCCGGGTCCGGCACGAAGGTCAAGCTTGGTGGCGGCGGCCAGTTGCGGCAGCACCTGCTCAGTGCGGCTTGCACGCACCTTGAACGTCACATGAAGCGACGGGCGCTGCGCAAACGCGCACGCGGCGGCGGCAAAGAGGGCCAAGCATATAATCAGTCGCGGCATTGGAATGGGGCGCACGCGGGTTAATTGTGTCACACCGTAATACGTCCGCCTGCCGGCAGGGTTTCCCCAGCAGCCACCGGCGATAGGGGTCCGACGACGTCTCCATCGTCGGACCCCCATCGCTTGTTACGTTCGGAGTAAGGGATTAGCCGCCGTGATGCCTAGGGCCCCCACCTCCACCTGCCGGCGGTCGTCCACCGCCGCCGCTTCGAACTGCTCCACTAGGGCGTGCACCGCCGCCAAAGCTGCGTCCACCGCCGCTGGGCCTTCCTACGCCGGCACCGGCACTGTGACCTCCGCCGCCGAAAGAACGAGTGCCGCCGCTCGAACGAGTGCGGGCTGCGCTGTGCGTTGTGCCACGAGAGCTCGATCTCGCACTTGAATGAGAGCCTCCCGAGTGGGTGCTTCGGGCGGCGCTGGATCGGGTTCTTCCTGCCGAAGAAGCGGTCCTTCCGCTAGTGCGAGCGGCGCTGGTGCTGCGAGTAGTACCTCCGCCCCTTGTCCGAGCCGCCGCTCCCACTGCACTGTGCCCGTAGCCACCGCTGATTCTTGAGGCCGCAGCACCGCGAGTCGAACTTGCGGTAGCCGCTCTGGTACCAGCGCCTGTTGCGCCACGCGCAAATCCAGCGCGAGCTACGCCCGCCGCTCCCCGTGCAGCCCCGGCGGCAAAAGACGAGCGGGCGCCTGCCCGAATTCCGGCGGCATACCCGCCTGCCCGTGCCGAACGAACTGCATTTGCCCCGGCGGCATAGCCCGCTCGAGCAGCCACAGCCGCACGAGGATCGGATCGACTCGCGATGTATCCGCCTCTAAATGCGTCATGGCCAAAGTAGCCCGGCACGCTATGATAGAAGCCGCCTAGGCCGGCATTGGCATAGAATCCGCCGAAGCCAATACCTATCCCAAATCCAAGACCTACGTTGACCGAAAGACCAGCGACGACCATGGGGCCGCCAAAACCATAGAACCCGACAAACGCGGGGCAACCAAAGCCGATCCATCCCCCGTACCATCCGTCGTAGGCACTGACAAACAGACCCGGCGTATACACAACGCCATAGTTCCACCCGTACGGATTCCCATCCACGACCGCATAGCCAGACCACGGCGCATAGGGGACATAATCGTCCCAGACTTCGACGTTCTCACGAACGTGATAGTCGACTCCAATCACCTGATAAGGGCCGTCTACCTTGATATCAAACCCATGGTGGCGCGATCGCACGGAGTCGTCCACAGGGTAGAGCCTGGCCAATCGATTATCTCGCTCTAAAGCCAAGTCATGCAGGGCAGCCTGAAGCTGATGCGACTCGCTGACCGGGTCTGCTCCATGCGATATCTGGTACTGGTAGTGGGCGTTGTCAGCCGACACTTCATCCGCGTAGTCCTCTTCAATTTGCTTGCGCTCACTCATGTGAAAGGATCGATCCGATCCGATCCGATACACGTGCCGCACGCCAACTAGAAAGTAGATACGATCCGCACTGGCCACTGCAGGAAGAGCCAAGCTCAGAGCTGCCCCTGTCGCCGCTGGTCTTTCGGTCAACGTAGGTC
>Ga0207011_1108_pt1 | contig 17137 bp, 8 predicted proteins | sample Alteio_BWMinCont_79_FD_153466 | JGI IMG/M metagenome (GOLD analysis project Ga0207011, IMG submission 153466) | Enriched cells from forest soil in Barre Woods Harvard Forest LTER site, Petersham, Massachusetts, United States -... | ecosystem: Environmental > Terrestrial > Soil > Temperate forest >...
GCGTGGTGGTGGGGCTCCAGATGGTGCAGGGACATGAACCGGGAGGAGGCGCAGTGGTGAACGTCCAGCCATAATTCGCTGGCAACAGATCCCCATTCGGATCTTGTACTCCATTACTACCGCCGAAAACTGTGGCGGTGTAGGTGGTCGAGAAAGCCAATGGTGCTGTGGGGACGAGGGTCGCTGTCAGCGTCGCACTGTTGTAGCTAACCGTGGCGGCCACCGTACCGCCAGCGCTACTCAACTGGAAGGTGCTGGTGTTAATGGTCGAAGCGTTCATCGACTCATTGAAGGTGGCGGTGACGCTGGTCCCCGTCGAGACAATTGTCGCGCCGTTGGCTGGGGACACCGTGGTAACCGCGGGAGTGACTGAAGTAACGAAGACCACGTCCACCCAGTAATTGGTTGCGTTAAAGCTGGATGTGGGGAAGGCGCTCGTCGAGCCGTAATTATAAACACCGTCGGGGCTCACACTGTTGGCAAGGGCATGGAGGGGTGGGTTATCGACACCCGTCGTGGCAAAGAATCGGGCGTCGAAGGAATAGTGACCCGCCGGAGCATAGTAGGAAGCTACATAAGTCGTGCCGGCGGTAACTGCAACCGGGCTGCTGAAGATCACCTGCTGCCACCCGGAGGCGCTCTCACCCGTGAAGACTGCGCTCGCCAGCAGGGTGCCCCCGGTGGTCCACAGATTACCCACGTGCGTTCCAGTGTTTGCCGTGCTCTTGTAGAAGCGTATGCCCGTGATAAAGCCAGCCTTGTCCGAAGCGAACTTCACACCCAATTCGAGTGCAGACCCGTCGCCGCTATCCGCAGTTCCGGGTGTGGTGGTGGGGCTCCAGATGGTGCAGGGACATGAACCGGGAGGAGGCGCAGTGGTGAACGTCCAGGCGTAATTCGCTGGCAAAAAATTCCCATTCGGATCTTGTACTCCATCACTTTGGCCGGCAACTGCGGCGGTGTAGGAGGTGGAGAAAGCCAATGGTGCTGTGGGGACGAGGGTCGCTGTCAGCGTCGCACTGTTGTAGCTCACCGTGGCGGCCACCGTACCGCTGGCGCTACTCAACTGGAAGGTGCTGGCGCTAATCGTTGAAGCGTTCATCGACTCGTTGAAGGTGGCGGTGACGCTGGTCCCCGTCGAGACAACTGTGGCGCCGTTGGCTGGGGACACCGTGGTAACCGCGGGGGTAACTTTAGTAATGAAGACCACGTCCACCCAGTAATTGGTCGCGTTGAAGCTGGATGTGGGGAAGGCGCTCGTCGAGCCGTAATTGTAAACACCGTCGGGGCTCACACTGTTGGCAAGGGCATGGAGGGGTGGGTTATCGACACCCGTCGTGGCAAAGAATCCGGCGTCGAAGGAATAGTGACCCGCCGGAGCATAGTAGGAAGCTACATAAGTCGTGTTGGCGGTAACTGCAACCGGGCTGCTGAAGATCACCTGCTGCCACCCGGAGGGGCTCTCACCGGTAAAGACTGCGCTCGCCAGCAGGGTGCCCCCGGTGGTCCACAGATTGCCAGCGTGCGTTCCAGTGTTTGCGGTGCTCTTGTAGAAGCGTATGCCCGTGATAAAGCCACTCTGGTCGGCGGTGAACTTCACGCCCAGCTCGAGTGCAGACCCGTCGCCGCTATCCGCAGTTCCGGGCGTGGTGGCAGGGTTCCAGATGCTACAGGGACACGAACCGGGAGGAGGCGCAGTGGTGAACGTCCAGGCGTAATTCGCTGGCAGCGGGCTGCCGTCGGGGCGCTGGACTCCACTAGCACCACCAACAATCGTAGCGGTGTAAGTGGTGGAGTAAGCCAATGGTGCCGTGGGGACGAATGTCGCTGTCAGCGTCGTGTTGTTATAGCTTACCGAAGCGGGCACGGTTTGGCTTCCTTCGGCCGCTGGCGAAGCCAACTGGAAGGTGATGGTGTTAATGGTTGAAGCGTTCATCGACTCATTGAAGGTGGCGGTGACGCTGGTCACTACCGAGACGCTGATAGCACCGTTGGCTGGGGACACCGTGGCCACCGCGGGAGTAACGGAAGGAACGAAGGCGACATCCACCCAGTAATTGGTTGCATCGAAGCTGGATGTGGGGAAGGCGCTCGCCGAGCTGTAAGTGTAAACCCCATTGGGGCTCACACTGTTGGCGACGAAACTAAGCGGCAGGTTAGCGACGCCAGCCGTGCGAAAGAATGCCGGGGTGTCGGAATAGTGACCGTTCGGAGCATAGTATGAAGCGACATAAATGGTGTTGGCGGTAATTGCAACCGGGTTGCTGAAATTCACCTGCTGCCACCCTAAGGCGCTCTCACCCGTAAAGACTGCGCTCGCCAGCAGAGTGCCACTGCTCGTCCACAGGTTTCCTATATGCGCGCCAGTATTGGCAGCGCTCTTGTAAAAGCGAATCCCGGTGATGAAGCCATTTTGGCTCGAGGTGAACTTCACACCCAGTTCGGATGCATTTCCGTCGCCGCTGTCCACCGTTAGAGGTGTCGTCGTAGAACTCCACATGTCGGTCTGACCATGTACAGTCACGCTAACGCCCGCCCCAGGGGTTTCAAGGTTCCCGCTATCATCGACGGCACGGCTCTCGATAGTGGCCGTTCCAGAGCTATTGGGTCCCCAAACGAAGGTCCAGTTCTCGCGTCCAGTGGCGGGGTGCCATGTGTTTCCGCCGTCGAACGAAACTTCTACGCCAGCAACGACACCACCCCCCGAATCCACCGCGGTGCCGGTAATCGTCACCGGGGTTCCAGCTTGCACGGTGGAGCCAGACGTGGGCGAAGTGATGGTCGAAGTCGGGGGAGTCTTATCGGTTGAAGCACTGGCAAAAAGCAGGCCGGCCTGCAGTGTCGCTGGCTGAGCGCCCATGTCAGCCAACAGGTTAACAGTGGCCTGCTGCATACTGATATCTGTCGGCACCTGAGCGGAAAGCGGGTCGTCGTGAGTGCTGTCAAGCCCAAAAGACCACTGAACAGTGCCAGCACCGAACACCAAAGCTCCACTTGGCGCGCGGTACTCCGTCATGTGATGTGTGGCCGTGCCCGCTCCGTACGTTGCGCCAGCGTCGAGGAGCAAATCGTTGGTCAGGGGATAGGTCGCCGTAGCCAAGTCAAACAGGCCGGCGGGGCGAAAGCCGTTATCGAGATCCTCGTCCCACTCGTAACCCAGTGTTCCGGCAGCTAAAGTTGCGGTCTGCCCAGGCGCAAGGCTAGCGATACTTGTGTTACGCCAGAAGCGCATTTGACCATCCGCCTGTGGAATCTGGATGGATAGATTCGTGTTGTCAGAACCGGGACCGTTGACCATGAAGATCGTACCGTTCAGCGCATTCTCGGGACGCCCTCCATCTGCCGGGGGACTGAAGCTGGAGTCGCGCCAGGTGCCTGTCCAGGTCGGCGGATCCGCGGGATCGATGACACCACTGGCAAGAGTTTCCTTGTAGCAGACCAACGTGCGGTAGGGCGTGCTCGAGCCATCGATGCTGTTCTCCCATCGCGTCTTCCAGAAACCCTCATTACCGCTGAAGAAAGCAAGGCTAACCCCCGCGCCCAGCGCGGCTTGCACGTTGGCGCGCTTGGGCCCGGACCAGTACTCGTCATGGCCGACGGAAAGATAGATCTTGTGGTTGGTGATCAGATTCCCGCTGCGTGCAGCGTCTACGCTTGTAAAGTAAGTGAGGTCGTACCCGTTCGCCTCGAGCCAGCGCACCATGGCATACTCGGGACCGAACGCGAAGGATACGGACTCGTCTCCGTAATCCCGAGTATGAAACGGGCGATTGTAGCTCACCTTGAAGGCGCGTTTAGTGAGATCAAAGACTCCGGTCGGACCGTAAAGGCTGTAGCCGAAGGTCGTGGGGTCGGGCGTGGCATCCGAAGACGGTTGCCACTCGTTGTAGGCTTGCCACGTCTCGTCTGAAGTCTGGAAGAGTAGGTTCGACGTGCTGGCGTCATTGCGGACGATGAAAAAGATGAGGTTTTGTCCCTGGGTATCGGTTCGAGTCAGAAGGACGAAATAAATCCCCGACGTAGCCGTCGTCGGGACCTGCCATGATGCCGTAACCGCCCAGTTACCGCAATCGACGAGGTTGGTGATTGGATCGAAGGTGCAGGCCGGCTGCGTCTGGGGCAACTGCACAGAAGGCGTAATACTGGTTACCTGGCGCGCGCCCATTCCACCGTAGTAGCCCATACGGTAAATGTCCATGGTGTACGCGTTGGCATTGGTGTTGACCTTGAAATCAATGGTCTGCCCCACATTCACGCTGATGTCGGCGGCGAAGCCGACGATGCTGGGGTCATCGCCATTGATACCGGGATCCCACACGCTCTGGGGAGCGCCGGTGAGGCAGTTTTCGGCCACAATCGCGTTGGCGGGGCTTGTACAGTTGCCCTGACCAAAAGCAGCTCCACTCGGGACCGCGACACACAGGGCTACAGAGGCCGCCCTCAGCAGCAAAGTCAAGAGCCTCCGTCCACGCGTCGAATTGACAGGCTGATGCCGCTTTGGATCCACTTGGTCAATCATGGTATCCTGCTTTTCTTCGGCTCCCCCGGGTGTTGGACTAGCGATTGCGGTGCGTGTAAAGCTAACTGGGCTATCCTTCGGTTCCGACGCGACACGCCGCCACACCCATTGCGGATGACGCTTTAGATGTCCGGCGCATCAGATTTCGTGCTCTCCGGTAAAGTGGAACATGGCAGGATGCGCCGCGGTCCCGGCTTCGCATGTAGCGCCTTAGTCGAGGAGACAAACCAACCTCAGCCTGCCCCACGGTAGAGGCAGCACCTGAAGTACCGATGGTGCGTCAACTCATGGCCGTGCGGAATTTAGCTTCGAGGCGTAAACCATTTGTTTGCAATGAGTTAAATAGTCCTTACTGTCAGGGAAGCGCAGCGCTCTGAAATCTCCACAGAGAACTTAGCTGGGTTGGGCGATGTAAATTCCATTAGTGTGAAAGAAGTTGCCATAGTCTCGCGGCATTCGAGGTCTTGCTACACTTGTAAGAGATACTGCAGAACGGATCTGTGCCAGGTGTTGCCGGGTCCATGAGGATCACCTCACTGCACTCTTCCGAGGAGAGGCTCCCGCAAGCTCATACACCAGCTGGTCGCCATCCAGGACAGCGTACGCCAACCGTGCCCTTTCTTTTTCCGGTCCCACGATTTCCCATTCGTCCCCTCGAGACACCAGCTTCATCCGACTCCTCGCTCTCCACCATCTGTCCACATCTCCAGGAAGAGCGGTCCATATCCTTTCGCGCGCAACCATTTGTTGTAGATAATCGAGCAGGGACTCATAAACGTTGCATGCGCGCCGTTCAATCAGATAATCCGGGTGGACAATAAAGCTCATCAGTCCGTTTCTTTCTCTGATGAGATCCAGTTGTTGCTTCCAAAGAGTAGTCGAATAGTCGTTCAAGATGTGAAAGATCGAGTAATCCTCTGCGGCAGTGAGGGGAAGTTCGACGATTTTACCTATGAAATAAGGCATAACCGTGCAGCAGCCGCCGCGCATTGGTTCCAGATGCGCGACGTTGGGAACGGACATGTCGTAAGAAAATTCGAAGACATCATACCATTCCTGATTGCGATACATCGCTGCCGCGCGAAAGCCCTGCGAATTGTATCGGTGCACGTAGCTGTTCACTCTCGCCGCCCGGCGCACAAACTCCGCCCGCTTCCGGTAGAGATGCCCGTCGTGATTCAAGTCATGGATATTGAATTCAAATCCGCGTCTTCGGATTTCACTGACGTACTCATCCGAAATCTCGTAACGCTTTTCGACGACGATTTGAAACGACGCCTTGATTCCGTACGAGTCGTCCAGGTCCATCAACTTGGAGGTAAAGTCGCGGCCCGCGGAGGTTTCCACGTCGTGCGTCATGATTAGGCAGTTGGGTGCGCCCTCCGGCCAAAACCAGATGAACGGCACTTTCTTCACGCCACTTGTTTCCATTAATAGCCGCAAGAACTCTTCGTGAAGATTGTCCACCGTGAAATCCACGGGCCAGGCTGGGAATGGGAGTTTCTCCCAGTCGCGAAAGTAAGCTCTTTGTAACTGGCGGCGTACCGAAACCGACAAACAGTTTCTGAAGAGGTAGTAAAGTTTGCGGACAAGTTCGCTCGCGGCGAAGATTTCCCTACCCGGAATTATTTTCTGCCGATAGCGTTCCAGTCGAAGATTGTCAATCACCTCAGCAAAGTCAAAAGGAAGCTGAATCATTGTGCCGTCGCGACGAACGTCTTTCGAAGCGTCGAATTGTCCGGAGCCTGCGACGTCTGCCGTAGCACCGGTCTGGCATCGCCCGTAGCAAATATTTTTTGCACCAAATTGAAAGAAGCCGATATTTGCGGACGCGAAATCGTGAGTTGGAGATATGCCGCCGAGCGAACCTCCGGGGATGCGGTAGTAGTCGATAAGGGTTTGAATCATGGCTCGTCTAGCTGACCTGCTACCCCGTTTGTGGATCGTAGTGTGACAGGGAGGGTGCTTGTTCCTATTGCACGCTACAAGGCTTGCCTACTATCCGATATGGCGATAGATCAATCTCCCAGCCATCGTCCGCAAACTGTTCGGCATAAATGAAAAAATTCGTTTCGCTATCCTGAATTTCCAGCCATCGGGTGAATCAAGAGAAGGAGTGTGAGGAAATGTCCAATAAACCATCCGTTTGGGTTTGGGGACCCAGTGATTCTTGAACGCAAGAAGTCCCGCGTCGTCCTTTTGCGTGCGACCCATGTCAAATTCCTTTGCTTCGTTCGATTTCGCGGCCGCGATCGCTCTCCACAAAAGCCATGGTGTAGCGCTCAACTTGTTGAACCGCGCGTCGGAACATCCATATTTGAAATAGACGACGTCCCTGAATCGCAGAGTGAGGATGGCAGCGATTGGAGTTTTGTCTTTATATGCCAGACGGATCGCCAGCGCTTTGTCGAAGCATTGAATTAGGTTGCGAAACCAGGCGTACGGGGTAGGAGGCACGCGGTGCCGACCCCGCGTAATTACAAACAGGGCATAAAACTCTTTGAGTAGTTCATCAGACCTGCCACATTTCTCAACTAGACCGGCCCGCTGACCCCGCTGAATTCGGCGCTGAACAGAATCTTTGTCGAGACTGCTGAACACCTCGTTTAAATCCGGTCGCAGATCAATCTTATGCAAAAAGTATGCTGCTGTGGGTAGAAACGCGATCCCTTCACCTGTTTGGCCGCAATTCCAGTTGATCGGCCGAACCTCCAGATATTTCCATTTCCGACGCTGAATAACAGCTTGCAGGTAGTTAAGAAGGAAGTTCACGTCTTCGGCTGAGTCGAAGAGAGGTTCACAATGATCTGAAAAGGGTAGTGACACAAGACGGCGTCCCGTGAGCCAGCTGTTGATACGACAGAACACCAGCCCATTCTTCAGATCGCCGGTCGGAGGGGATGTCGTGAACGCCATCGGTTCATACCCGTAGGTCCGTCGAAGCGCGTTGAGCCAACCTACCGTGTGGAACACGGAGGCCCTGGGGTGTCGTTCCACAAGCTCCGTCCACCGCGGGTCTTCTGTTGGGTCAAGTTGATAGCAACAGAGGTCCAAACCTGGCTGGATATCGTCTATGTTAGCCAAATCACTCATCTTTGCATTAGCAGGAATCCGTAGCGCTCCTCCCAACCGGGTCATCAAATTCCCGAACCAATCAAGCGGATGTAGCGGTAATTGATGACGGCAACGCGTCGGAAAGAATAGACAGTAAGATTCTTTCCAAAGGAGTCGGGAGTGTACAGCCACGCGTACTTAGAATCGACGAGCCTCTCGTAAAACTCCAGCGCTATCCTGCAGGGTTGGGAGACTCGTTTCGAGCGCTCGCCGAGAAATCACATCCTCGATCACCCCACATGAATCTCACCAATTGGTCGGTGCTCTGCTCCCAGTCAAAACGCGCGATGAAACTGTTGGCAGCCTTCGCCAATCTTATACGAAGATCGTCATTAGCCAACAAAGCGCAAATGTTTTTGGCAAGAGCCTCTGGATTTTTCGGGGGCGACAGTAAGCCGGTGACTCCGTTTTCAACGAAATCACGTATACCTCCGCTGTCGGTGGCAACAATGGCGCAACCGCAGGCGGCAGCTTCGGCAGGTGGAAGCGCGAACCCCTCAGCACAACTAGAACTCAAAACGATGCTCGAGTCGTTATAGAATTCCTGCACGATGCGCTCTTGAGGAGGGTCCTGCTCGTATCTCATCCATTGGGGAATCAAAGGTGCACGCCGGCCGGTTCCAAACAACGTTACCTGCAGCTCCGAAAAATCTTTTTTGGCGATATTGAGCGCCTCGATGCCATCTTGGGAGCGTTTGAATTCCACCGGTGAATACATCATTACGACTTGTTGGGGGCGTTGGTCAATCGGCCGACTAACTCGATAACGGAGATGATCGATGCCATTGGGAATGTACGTCAACTGGCGAGCGCCGAGCATTTCGCCCACATCGCGCAGCCACCTGGATACGACGACTTTACGTAACGGGGCTCGCCAAGTGTCATCCACAACTTCTCTAGGGCCCATCCAAGCCTCGTAATGTTGTATCAGGTAGCATTTATCGCCCTTTATCGGAGGACACTCCATTACGGAGCGAACCGTGTGCCAAGCGGTAGCGAAGAGTATTTCGGCATCGGGGATATTGCGCACATCGGATTTTGGAACAAACGCCAGATTGACCTTCCTGTCGACAGGGTGCCAATCGATTGTAGGGGTTGAGAACAAGTCACGCATCCAGGATTGCATTTCGCGGAGGCGGGCGCGGGCACCCAGAACTGAATCTGGAGGAGGAAACTTCAAACGTCGCGGGTGGATAACGTTCACGTCGTGGCCGCGGGAAACGAGACGGTTCGCGTACTCATAGACGACCCGATATCCCCCGGAGGGCGTCCACTGATAGCAGGGCATCAGAAAATTGATTCGCATTCGCCGCAGCGGTTACTAGCTGGAATTTCCGTTTATAGCCTTCCGTCCGATATCTTATCACTCCGTCGCTCTGAAGCTCAGTGTGGTGGAAAAGAAGTTTCCATGAGACGCGCAACTCAGAACGCCATCAGGGAACTATCTCAGGCGCTCGCGATTCCGCCAATTCTCCTTGGCACACCTCTTGCTTTGCACGCCAGGCCAGCAGCACCCGCTCCAAGAATCGCTTGGCTGGTCGTCCCAAAATAACTGGCCGCGCAATAACTACTCGAGTTACTATAAAAACGGACTTCACAAATCTACGTTCTTTCCAAAGGAACCGGGCCTCCAAGAGACGAAGATCGTTTACGACCCAGCTCTCGGCGTTCTTGAGGGAATAGGAACGCAAATTGTCTAACGAGGCGCGAGCCACCATGAATTCGCCGATCTCGTACATGTTGCGAATACGCGTAAGCCAATGCCTGGCTAAGGCGTTTCTCTGTGCGGCTTGGGTCACACCAAGTTTCTCCAAAACCTCGGGCGTAACTTCTGCAATAGAGTCCAATGGATCTGGGTTACCCTTCATCCGCAAGCGTGCAGCGGATCGCACAGCCAGGGAGCTGAGCGCCTGCTGTTCGCATTTACGCTCCGATACTTGGCCGGGATGAATTCTATATTTGAGAACGACGGCATGAAGATTAGCTAAGTCGAAGCGTTCTGCGATTCTTAGCCACAAGTCGTAATCCTCCGCGTCCACCACCACGCGTCTGTATCCGCCTACTGAGAATAGAACCTCTCTCCGAATAAGTACGGTCGGGTGCCAGAATGCACTGCAATCAGCTAAAGCCATCCTGATCGCCTGGTTTTCGCATGGGTGCCTATAAATACCCAATGACTTGCCAGTGGCATCAACCCACTCCACCGCGCCGCCAAGCAGACCAAGATGTGAATGTTTCTCCATCCGTCCAACCTGCCATATCAGTCGGTTGTGCACAGAGATGTCATCTGCATCCATCCGAGCGATATACTTGCCCCTCGCGAGAGCGCAGCCTCTGTTCAGAGACTCGATCAACCCTTTGTTCTCCTGGTGATACACGCGCACACGCGGATCACAGGTTTGGTAATAATCGAGGATGGCGCTCGATGCGTCTGTGGAACCATCGTTGATGATAATGAATTCGAAGTCACGGAAGCTCTGATGCAAAATACTTTCGACAGCTTCGCGCAAGAATCGTTCGCTGTTGAAGACACTCATCACAACTGAAACAACGGGAACATTCATAGTTCCTCCAGCTGCAAAAGGTTCTCGTCCACAAAATACAGTAGAATTCATTATGCAGAGTTTGTGCTAGCGGTAGTAACAGGCTGGACGTATGTCACATCAGAGCGATGCAGAACATCGATTGACGCACCTGGTCTAGCGGGCCTATTCGGTTACGGAGTACTCTGGCTGAGGGCGCCTGATCGTTTCGCGGTAGGCGTCAAGGAGCCTTGCCCCTGCTGCTGTCCAGGTGATTTCGGGAGTGGTTTTCAGTGATGCCGCGCGCAACCTTTCAAGCAGCGAGCGATCTTCTTGCAGCATAGTAATGTGTAATTCGAGAGCCGCAATGTCTCCTACACGATGCACTAGTGCATTCTCCATGTGTAGGCAAACCCCACCTGCAGCTTCCGAGACCAGCAGTACGCAGCCGCTTGCCCTGGCGTCAGAGGTCACAAGTGCACTTCCTTCCTCGATGGTCGGAAGCACCAAGATATCGCTCTTCCTCATTAGCTCGGGCACGTCGTTTCGGTGACCTAGAACCTTGACGCTCGGATGAGAAAGCATCGGCGCGAGTTTTTGCTGATAAGCCGGCAAGAATTCCCCTGCGATCAGGAACGTGCCGTCTTTGCAGGCGGGAGACTTCAACCATGCCTCGAGCGCATAGTGCACTCCCTTCCGCACCGCGCATACTCCCACAAAGAGCATGGTCAACCCGCGCTTCGGATCCCGTGGCTCGCTGCAAGCGTAGTACACCCTCTCGTCATACCCATAGATGTGGCGGACTAGTTTCTCCTTGGCGAATCCCTTATCAAGAAACGTCCTTACCACAAAATCTGAAGGACACAAAAGGTGACTGGCTAATCCGTACTCCAGCTCTTCCTTCTGCAGCTTCTCTGCGTTGTACGCATGCTCGTGATCGGGCGGCAGGGTCACTCCTAGGCGCTCGCACTCTTTCTGCACCACTTCCATGGCAAATCCGGTGTGCGCATTCGGCCTTTCCAGTACGGTCGGAATTCCCAGCCGCGCCGCGGTCTTGAGCGTTTCAAGCGCTCCTAGCGGCCAGGTGTGGATGATATCAATCTGTCCAGCCAGTTTCTCGATTCGGCGGGCTACAATCCAGTCGTGTAAGGCGACGGCGCGCATCGTACCCAGGACTCTGTATGGGATGCGAAACTTCCTCCCCCACGCCAGCGTGGGGTAAACCTTTACGCCTGGGGCAACCGACCGGGCCAGAGATGCGGGAAAAACGATAAGGTCCGCTCCCGCCGCGGCCAGGCCGTTCACCTGCTGCCAGGCGGTGTAGCACACCCGGTCCGCGCCCAGCCTGAGAGGGAAGCTGTACAGCACCCGAATGCGTCCATCGCTCTGGGTCACTTGATAGTCTCCAGAACGTCCCATTTCATAACTGAGCCAAGTTTACGATTCAAAGGTGCCTCAACAACTTGGGTAAGCGACGGGCGCAAGGCTTCAGCAATTGCGGCCGAAATAATGGCCAGGAGCGCATACCAGGCAAACTGTATCTGGTCAAAATACCCAATTCCAAAATACGCTACGACGTGGGACAGCACTGCGGCACCGAGACACCAAACGAACCATTCCTGATTTCGATTCCCTTCTGCGAGCCTTCTTGCAGCTCCGAGCCGCCCGAAGCTGCGTGAAATGATGAGGATGAACACCACTAGAGTCGCTATCCCCCCCGTCAATGCGTACGCCACGTATTGGTTGGACAGGTCCCACATGTCCCATCCCCAGGTGTCGTAGTCCCTGAACCCCAAAAGCCACCAGTCTCTGAAATGCCTTATGCAGTTGTCCACGAGCATGTAACGGTGGTATCCGGACGAAGAGCCGGTGAGGTCAATATGCGCAATCAGCGCCCAAACAGGAGCCTTCATCACGAAGTGCAATGCCACCAACGTGATGACCAATCCCCAGCGAAACACCCGCATTCGCTTGCGGAGAGGCCAGAAGCAAAGCCCAACAAGCCCGCCAATGTACGCCAATTGCGGCGTACTGGAGTTTGACGTTAGCGCTATGGCCGTGGCCCCGAGAATTCCCAGGCTGGCAACAACTTTTGATTTTCTTTCCGTCCATAGCCAGACGAATAGTGGCAGGAGAGTGGCCCCAAATACGCCGGCGGTGACATAGACCTCGAAGACTCCGTTCGAACGAATCGTACCGTCCCGTGCTGCTGACGCGCTTTCGCTTCCGGTGAGCAGACCAAAAATGTTTCGGTGCGTCACCTGCTCGTTAATCATGCAAGCACTCAGTATCACTGCGACGAAAGCCAACACCTTTATGGTTCGGCGAATATCGTCCCTATCCTGAATCAGAAATCTCATTACAAAGTACCCGCCTACGGCATCGACGAAGCCCCCAAGACTCTTGATCAAAGCCTGAGTCTCCATCCACTGAAGCGAGAAGATGGCCAAGAGAAGGAAGGCCCATAACACAAAGGCGCGATCAATGGAGTTCAGGCCGCCGGCAAGAACACCCCCTGCCGATGACGTTCCCGACAGCGCAAATCGAGCCAATCCGGCCAAAATAAGAATGCGGGCCATCGTGAAATGCACGCCCCCCAGCACAACCACCTGTCCGATGGGAATCGTAAAGATACCCATGAGCATAGGTGCAATAATGTATTTGCGGGGAAGGCACAAAATCAGGATGATGGCCAGCGCCATCTCCAGGGCCACGAGTGGATGCAGCAGAGTGCCTGCCGCACCACCCCCAAATCGAATATGCTCAGGTTCCATAGTCTATAGGGAGACGCGAGGACATCATCGACAATAACCCATCTCGATGGGCAGAACTCTCTATTCGACTGTCGTCACCGCCAACTGAATCTCGCCAGCCTCTATCCCGCATGATTTCGAAGTTCGCTCCATTCGAGGTTCTGGCGAGAAGCGAACCCATCAGGTTCGAAGCTTATATCGATTGCTCATTAGCCATTTCGGAGTCGACCAGTGATGGGTGCATTTTTTGTCTGTGCTTTGATGCGGGCGCGGGTGCGCCAACTCTTCTTGATTCTTTGTAACAATCCCGCTTGGTTCAACGCCCTTTTGGCAATCGTCTCGACAATAGCTGTGGATGATCTGAGGATGTTGAGCCCAAGCCCTTTTACAGAAGGAGCAAAAATGTAAACCGAAGCTTCCTGCCATTTGTGGTTTCCAAGAGCTTCCTTATATTCGGCATGCCCGGGTCCAAAGTCTACCTCGCTCACGTCATCTCCGCGTTTCGCGCAAAACCCTTCTATTATCCTCATTGACAAATACATGCCGGGTGAGTACTTCCCGAAGGTGGGATCATACGCTAGATAATCACTACCGAATGTGGTCCGGTTAATATCCCCGATCCAAAATGCACAGGGGCGGTCAGCAAGGTACAACACGTAGCCGCGAAGCCAGCCTTTTTGCGCTCCTAACCGCAACCTCTCTCGCGTGCCTGGTCCGTCTCGGAACCCGACTCCCAAACCGCGTTGGTAGGACTTCGCGGATATCCCCTCGGCAACCTCTGCCAGCCTATCGACTTCCCCGATGTCTTTGAAGATCTTAATCGTTACAGCGCCAGCAAAATCTTGCATCATTTTCTTCCATCTCAGATTCTTTCGGACCTTAGGAGACAGGCCGCGATGAAATTCCTCTACGCTATTGGGTAAGACGGCGCGGAAGTGCGGTTGGATGGCAGAGACGCGATCTCGACTGAAGACGCTGGTTGTTGTTCTTGCGAGCCGGCAGAGATCAGAATCTGTTCTGACGAAATTGAGGTAGGCGGCGTCTCCCTCTCCTGACGATAACGACTTGCAAATTTCAGCAACGAGCAATTCGCAGTTCTGAGACGAAGCATTTCCTCTAGGTCCGCCGTATACGAAATACAGGAGATTGGCTTTCGGCCTAAAATGAAGGTATCCAACTTTGAAGTCCAGATGCACCGTTTCCGCGCGCCCAACCAGCATCACAACAGGCTGCCCACCGCGATAGACTACGATTATGTACGGCTGCACGCCCTGCGGACTCGAACGCATATAAGAGAGGTACGCGTCGGGATCAGAATCCCGATTACCCGGCCATGCCCCCCACGTCGAGCGAATCTCATCGATTTCGGAGATCGTTCGCAGGACACGAACTTGGACGTCGGTGCCCATCGAAGTCGTCACCTTCTTAGCACTGAACATGGTTAAGAGTTGGCGCTCCCATCTGCAATGCCGTAAGCCGCGTGGGTTTGCGGTGATCAAGACTTACGAGGTCGCGTTAGAAATGCGATGAATCTAGCGTTCCGACTTGACGGCTAGGCGGGACAGGTGGATCGTAAATCAGCCGTTGGTTTCTGCGAGTCCGGTGACTTGCCCTCAGATCGATAAAGCGTCCGCCCGTCTACTGAACAGCGACCGAAAGATTTGTGGGGGGATTCGGCTTCGACGAGGACGAACTTCCGAAGGCGTACCCTCCAATATCCCAGTTTCCCGCGCCGTTCCCTGGCCTCGGATTTGGGGTTCGAGCCGGGCACGACACGGTATGATTTACCGAATTGTATGTACACGCGTATGACGCGTCCTGTGTACAAGCTGTCGCAGCATTGCCACTGAGAGCGCTGCAGAAGCCGCTGGTCTCATTCGTCCCAGCGCCGACTGTAGGGTTGCTACTACTAGTCGGAGAATAGGCATAGACTTGTGAAGCCACATAACCGTCCGACGTAGCTAGAGAATGCGACAACGTCAACTCAGTCAGAGGCGCAGGCGAGTTTCCGCCTCCATTTGCCGACGGACAGGGATTAGCGGCATATGGAGAGCTATTATTTATATAAAAATTATTTACTAAATTTATAGTCTTAAGGTGGGCAGTCTCCTGACACTGGATTATTGCGCCGTTGTTGGGGTTCTCAAAGGTATTATTGAAAACGTTGTACGTCCCGTAGTTATTGGTGTTGTCGCCCACATTGAAATAGTTGCCTTGAGCATTTGCTTTCGCGCCGTAGATTATATTATTGAAAACGTAGACCGTATTTCCGGGAGGGGGGGCCAGCCAAATTTGGACCGCAGTGTTGTTGTTCGTGACGAGATTATTATACCAAGCATTGGCTCCCACTCCGGTAATCTCCGTGTTCTCTTCCCAGGTGTTCCCGTGGTCCGAAGTGGGGCTTTCATTAAAATTATCAAGCCAGTTATCGTGAACATTGTGTATATTACATACAATGTTTGCCACGAATCGAAAAACATTTCCGTAAACGTTGTAACACTGCCACTGAATTGCTGTGAACACATCGCCTTCAGTGTCCGCGCCGTCCACTACGTTGAGTGTGTAGGTGTCGCTGCATCCAGCTCCTCCAGGGCAAGTCACCGCGCCGTTGGATGTGAAGAACCCCTGTGGGGACTGACCGCAGCCGCTCCCGGTGCAACTCGATTGCCGAGTCCAGCCGTGAATGTAGTTGTTCGTCCATGAGGTAAAATTAGAGCTGCCGCCATCGAAGATGTTCAGTCCGTTTCCGGTCGCCCAGCAGAATCCGGTGGCTTCAAAGTTATCCACGATTACATTATTGACGGACGAACTTAGGAACGTCTCGCCGTCGTCGGCATGTGCGCAGCTTCCCACAGTACTCGTGCTGGTCGGATTATCCCCGGTGAAGACAGGTCTAGCCCATGACGCGGCGGAAAACCACGTCCGATCCACACCTAGATAGATCGGACTGCCGCTGTTTCCTGAATGAGTCCAAGTCCAAGGCAGGCCGACAGGGGTCCCGCGCCCTGAGAAATGGTAGGTATCGCCGCCACGCAGAATGAATCCCTCACCAGCCGCGATGCTCGCGGAGCTGCAAGTACCTGTGCAGCCGGTCATACCCGGCGCGTGGAGCCATGGCGTAGCCTCGGAAGTGCCATTGCTGGCGTCCGATCCCGATGCTGCGATGTAAAAGCAGCTTGTAACACCCAGGCTCGCGAGAGTGACCTGCGCCCCGGTGGACGGATTCGTATAATTTGCACTGGTGGGGCACGTGCCTCCAGCGGCCCAACAGGAAGGGGCGAATACAGCGAAAACAACGGCAATCAACGCTAGCTTCATAGGTCCCCACCTCGACTTTGTCTGCCCAGCGACACGCTCCTATCGAGTATGCCTTCCCCACGCTGAGGGCCGCTATTGTCCTTTAGTCCAGTTCTAGAACAGCTGGCCTGAGGAAACAATTCTTACCATCCGCCTCTTTATCCCGGTCGGCACTATACCGTCCGTGATGGGCTTAGAGTCGAACTGAAATTCGAAGAGAGACTCACTGGACGATAGCCCGCAAATTGGTTGGAGGTTGCGGAGCTTGGGAAGAACTGGTAGAAAAGGCATCGAGATAGACCGAGTTTCCTCCGGTGCTTCCGGGAGCGGTGCAAGTGGATCCGTCGCAAACCTGAACATATTGGACGGTCACCGTCGCTGGTAGTGATTGGATATTCCCGTTAACTTGTCTGTTCTCAATGATAAGAAACATGGGATTGACCGGTATATCAGTAGTCCCACTGCACCCGGCAACCCCATCTATCTGCCAGTGCATAGCGCTTTTTGACCAGTCCAAATGGTAGACGTGATAATTCGCAGTAAAATCCGAACTCGCGTTCTGCGTGCATCCTGTATGACTTAATGTATTGTAGTAACTCTGCCGAACCTCCGTGTTCGTATTCCCTGGCTCAAAGATATCAACTTCGGCAGAGTCCTGGCCATCCGACGACCATGCACAGTTTCCGATGTTATCCCAAGATAGGTTGATCGAAGTGTATTGGCAGCCAGCCGCGCTCGAAGTGTCCCCGCTTCCCCCGAGTAGCCACAAAGCAGTCCAACCTGCGCCCCATTTGATCTTAACCTCAATTGTAACGGTACCAGAACTCATTTCAGAGGGCTTGTAATTCAGGTTCTGCCATGTCATCGATCCTGAAAGAAAATTCTGTGGCCCCTGTGTAGTGTCGGATTGGCCACACGTATAAGTCCCACCA
>Ga0207011_1109_pt1 | contig 17047 bp, 16 predicted proteins | sample Alteio_BWMinCont_79_FD_153466 | JGI IMG/M metagenome (GOLD analysis project Ga0207011, IMG submission 153466) | Enriched cells from forest soil in Barre Woods Harvard Forest LTER site, Petersham, Massachusetts, United States -... | ecosystem: Environmental > Terrestrial > Soil > Temperate forest >...
ACGGCAGCTGATCGTCCTTTTTTCAGCATCCGTTGGATGAAACGATCATCTCACTGATTAGGACTCCGCATGTGCGGCACGCCTCCAGTTCGCGCGTTGATCGTCACGTTGGCGATTCTGGGTGCAACCATGCCGGGTCTCTCACTCGCCGTCGACGCCCCACCTCTGCGTTCCGATAAGAAAGCGCCTCCTCCCAATATCGTGATTGGTTTCGTCGGAGGCTTCGTCGGCCATAACAATCAGCACCATGGCCCGGTTCGACTCGCGCAACGCATTCGCCCAGAGTTCGCCAAAGACACTTATGTGAGGGTCTTCGAGAACCGCCGGAGAAAGCGCGCCTATGACGCGATCATCCAGCTTCTCGATACGGACCGCGACGGCATCCTCTCCGCCGAGGAAAAAACTCGCGCCCGCATCATCCTCTTCGGTCAAAGCTGGGGAGCCTCAGCCGCGGTACTCTTGGCTCGCGACCTGCGCCGCAATGGCATTCCCGTTTTGCTCACCGTCCAGGTGGATAGCGTGGCCAAACTCTGGCAGGAAGATTCCGTCATTCCCGACAACGTCGCCGAGGCCGTGAACTTTTATCAAACCCATGGCATCATCCACGGCCAGCCGCGGATCACCGCCGCTGACCCCACCAAGACAGAAATCCTTGGAAACTACCTCACCGACTATAGAAAAACTCCCGTCGAATGCCCCGAAGCTTCATGGTTCGATCGTGTCTTCACGCCCGGCCACATGCAGACGGAATGCGACCCTCACCTCTGGTCGCAAATTGAAAACATGGTGCGCCAGCGCCTATCGCCTCGCGACATTTCGGCGAGCACTTCCGCCCCCGTTTCCGCCCCCCCGCATCCCTAACCCTCGCACCCTTATCGCATTGTCATCCCGAGCGAAGCGAGGGACCTTGGTTCCCGCCTGCACCGCCTTCCGCCAGCACGACATTATCGATAAGCCGCGTTGCCCCCACGAATGCGGCAACCGCCACTAGTCCGCCGTTAGCCGTATCCACCACCGGATCCAGACTCTCGGCGTCTACCATCTCAAAGTAATCCACCCGCACTGATTTTTCGCTCGCAATAATTTTCCGCCCCGCCGCCACCAACTTTGCCGCATCGCGCTCCCCATCTTCCCACAACCTCTTCACCTCCAGCAGCGAACGATGCAGCACCAACGCCTGTTTTCTCTCTTTCGCATCGAGATAAGCATTGCGTGAACTCATCGCCAACCCGTCTGCTTCGCGCACGATCGGACAAGCTACAATCGCCACCGGAAAATTAAGCTCTCGCACCATCGTGCGAATAATCGCCACCTGCGCCGCGTCCTTCTGCCCGAAGTACGCCGCGTCCGGTTCGACAATGTGGAATAGTTTTGCTACCACCGTGCTCACCCCGCGAAAGTGCCCCGGCCGCGAACGCCCGTCCAACTTGTCACTCAGCCCTTCCACTTCAACCCGCGTGATCGCGCCACCCGGATACATTTCCTCCACCGGTGGTGCGAACAACAATTCAACCCCTTCCTTTTCCAAAAGCGCGCAGTCGCGATCAAAGCTTCGCGGATACTTCCCCAGATCTTCCGTGGGCCCGAACTGTAAGGGATTCACAAAAATCGAAGCCGCCACCGCGTCGCACGAAACCTTCGCCGCCCGTACCAGCGATAAGTGCCCCTCATGCAGCGCTCCCATGGTCGGCACAAATCCCAATCGCCTTCCGTCCCGTCGCAGAGCGCGGCACGCCACCCGCATGTCTTCGATGGTATTGCAGATTTTCATTGGAATCGCACGGCGCTCGACCGTGCTCAGGAAGTTGGAATCCAGCGGATGGCCACGTGCGCGCCTCGCAAGTCACCCTCCACAATGCCGCGCCTTCGTCGAATCTCGATCTTGTCTTGTTCGGAGGCCTTAGGCTTTTCCTCCACCAGAATCGCCACCGCCCGGCCATACGGCCACGCCGATGCCGGCAGTTGCGCCAGCGCGTTCATCACTTCTTCCGGCTTCAGCATCTGTTCTTCGTTGGCCGCAATCCCGCTCAGCAGCCCCACCTTGTCGCTGCGAATCACCAGATAAGGATTGCTCCAGTGCCTGCTCGCCTGCAGCGATGGATACTTCCCCTCGTCAGCGGCCGGAATCGCCTGCAGCAGCGTAGCCGCGTCCGGTGGCGGCGGCGTATCCTGCCGCGAGCACGCCGCGAAATTTGCCAAAGCAATTACCAGAACCGGCCCAAGAACAGCCTGCCAGCACCTTCGGCGGCGAACTGAAATCACCGCACCACCGCAGGGACGTCCGCTTTCACCGCCCACACCATTGCTACTACCCATCCGATCATCGTCCATCCCAGGAAGAAGTTCAGCACCACGATTCCTGCAATGTCCCGTTTGCTTCGGGCCACCGCCACAATCGACGGCAGGAAATACATCACAAAACCAAATCCGAAGAAGGGAAAGAAAATTATCGCTGGCACCATAACCCTACCTCCATGCCATTAGGCTAGCACCATCGCCCCCTCAATCTAAAGCCCTGCCCGCGACTCATCAGATCATTGCCAACGATCCGTGTAAATCCGTGGCCAATTGTTTTACCGCCCCATCGCCCGCTTTCTCGCCAGCACCGTCTCCAACCCTTCCCGCGTCTCTTTCGGCAGATGGTAAGACTCTTCGTCCGACGGATACTGCAGCGACTTCACATCGGCGCGAAATGCTCTCACCGCGTTGCTGATCAACGCTGCCCCATCGCCATAGCGCCGCACAAACTTCGCCGGAGGCGCAAACGTCAGGTTCAAAATATCGTGGAACACCAGCACCTGGCCGTCACACTCCGGCCCCGCCCCAATGCCGATCGTCGGCGTTCCTACCTCCGCCGTAATCATCGCCGCCACTTCTCGCGGAATCCCCTCCAGCACAATGCACGCCACGCCCGCCCGGTCCAGAGCCACCGCATCGCGCATGAGTTGCTCAACCCCGCTTAGATTTTTTCCCTGCACCTTGTACCCGCCCATCACGTTGACCGACTGCGGCGTCAGCCCAATGTGCCCAGCCACGGGAATTTCGGCATCAATGATGCGGCGAATCAGGTCCGCCCGCTTTTCGCCGCCCTCGATCTTCACCACTTCCGCTCCGCCTTCTTTCACAAAGCGCGTCGCGTTGCCCAGGGCGCTTTCAGCGTCCACGTGGTAAGACCCATACGGCATGTCCGCCAGCAGCAGCGCATTCTTCACCCCGCGCCTCACCGCCTTCACATGATGCAGCATCTCGTCCATCGTGACCGAGAGCGTGTTGTCATAACCGAGAATCGTTTGCGCCAGCGAATCCCCCACCAGAATCATCTCGATTCCAGCCTCATCCACCAGGCGTGCGCTGGCATAGTCGTAGGCGGTAAGACAAGTAATAGGTTCGTGTCGGAGTTTCTGTTCCCGCAGAGTAGCGGTTGTGACCTTTCGGCGGATCTCGTCTTGGGGACGTCCGCCCATCGGCGTGATACTCATTTTTCCTCCAGTGCCCCTCCAGCCCAGCCGGATAGAGCCTGTTCAGCATCTTCTTGGATGCTCCAACGATTTTACCTTCAATAACCAGCGCTGACCAGTGTTTTATAGGCAGCTGGGAACCACCCTAAAGGTATCCAATACAAAGAGTTACGCCCCCACCGCCTCCTGCCCGCCCAGCGGCAAAAAATATTGCGTGCCCTTGATCGGCTCCGTCACCTTCCGCAACAACTCCTGCAAATCCTCATTGCGATCCACAAAATCAATGTCCGACGTATTCACAATCAGCAGGTCCGAAGATGTGTAATGAAAAAAGAAGTGTTCGTAGGCCTTCACCACCTCTTCCAGATACTCATCGCTCACCGCTCGCTCCCCAGGCGCATTCTTTTTCTTCAGCCGCTTCTTCAGCACTTCCGGCGTCGCCTGCAAATAAATCACAAGGTCGGGCGTGGGCACCCTCTCGCGGAAGTGGTTGTAATAACGATTGTAGGTATCCAGTTCCTGGTCGGTAAGGTTCAGGCAGGCAAAAAGTTTGTCTTTTTCAATAATGTAATCTGCCACCACCGTCTTCTGCGACGTCGGTCCCAGGTCCAGCGCCTGCAGTTGCTCGAAGCGCCGCACCAGAAAAGCGAACTGCGCCTGAAACGCCGCACCCCGCTCGCCTTCGTAAAACGCTCCCAGAAACGGATTCGACTCCGGCTCCATCACCCGCTGCGCGTTCAACCGCTCCGCCAATATGCGAGCCAGCGTACTCTTGCCCACTCGGATGGGTCCTTCCACAGCAATGTATCGAGGCAGTTCGAAAAGATTAGCCATGGTTTCCCAGGAATCCCAGCTCTCAACAATCGGAATTGGCAGGATATCTCGGATACCGCCCACTGGCAATTGCGCGAAGAGTTAACACCCGGACTTATCCAACCAGGACCATCGTAGATAATCGAAACTCAACATCGCATCCCCTTTTTCAATCGCCCAATAACCCGATGGCCCAATCACTCGATGAAATACAATCCCCACATGCTCGCCCTCGCCCTCACCGGCGCCGTCTCCGCCGCGGCCGCCGTTGCCGCCGGTTACCAGTCCATGTCGCCGACCGGACAATGGTATGGCCAAACCTTCACCGGGCTGCCTTGCCCCTCCCGCCAACTCGCCCTCACCTACGACGACGGCCCCAACCCCGCCCACACTCTGCAACTCCTCGAAGTCCTCGCCAAACACAACGTCCACGCAACTTTTTTTCTGATCGGACTCTACGTTCGCCAACATCCCGAAATCGCTCGCGCCCTCGTCCAGGCCGGCCACGTCGTCGGCAACCACACCTTCACTCATCCCCTGCTCATTTTCAAGAGTGAAGCTGAAATCCGCCAGGAATTTCAGCAGTGCCGCTCCGCTCTGCAGGATGCCATCGGCCAACATTCCAATCTCTTCCGTCCCCCTTTTGGCGGACGCCGCCCCGCCGTTCTCCGCGTGGCTCGCGAACTTGGCCTCGAACCAGTTATGTGGAACGTAACCGGCTACGATTGGAACGCCCCGCCCGCCTCCGGGATCGAGAGCGAAGTCTCAAGCCAAATTCGCGGCGGCAACGTCATCCTCTTGCACGATGGCGGACACAAGCAGTTGGGCGCAGACCGCTCCCAAACCGTCATCGCCACCGATCGCCTGCTCGCGCGCTACCGGGCTGAAGGATATGAATTCGTGACCATTCCAAGAATGATGCAGAGCGCAGGCGCTCGCGTGGAGCCGCGTTGGAGTTTGCCCTGAGCGAGTCGAAGCGAAACCTCCAACCGGTCGACTGATATCAATTTATTGGTCGCAAGAGTACCTCTTTGTGACGATCCTCCAGATGATGCTGTTAGGGTAAGCGGCAATCAGTCACCGGAGGCCTGCCGTTGTGAGCGTAAAACTGCTGTTCATTCTCTCTTCGATTGCGGCGCTATCCTGTTGCACGCGCCAAATCCCAAATAGAGTCACTCCCCATGAGTACGCGATTTATTCGGAATGGACAACAACCCACTTTGGGAAGAATGCACCCGAGCATCTCTATTTTTCCAGCAAGACCGGAGTGTTTGACCCCCTTGACGTCTCTTGCAAGACGACGCTCGAAAAAGATGGCGTGAAATCGTCCCTCATGAACCAGATTCATGCCTTGGGAGAGGCGGAATACCCGCTCAACTTCTATGCGGCCAGCAACCTGCAAATTCCCTGGAGTTACAAAGAAGTGGAGATTGCCCCGGATCTGCCACTGGGCACTTTTCACTTGATTACATTCTCCCGTGTTGCCTTCAGTCGCGACCATTCACAGGCATTGTTTGGATACTTCGACGCTTGCGCTCCCGGCGACTGCGGTCACGGCGGCTACATCGAGGGCAACAAAATACATGGGAAGTGGAGTTTTCGCGCCGTAGGCTGCGTAATACTCTCATAAGTTTATGCGACGTCGTCTGCTTAGATACGCACCACTTGAAACGCCTGCTTCGCAGCCGCAATCGTCTGCCGCACATCCTCCTCGGTATGCGTCGCACTCAAAAACGCCGCTTCATACTGCGATGGGGGCAAGTAAACTCCGTTGTAGAGCATTGCGCGAAAAAATTTGCCGAATGCTCCAGTATTCGACTTCGACGCCGAATCCCAATCCCTCACCGGCCCCGACGTAAAGAACCACGTAAACATCGAGCCCACACGATTAAAACTTAGCGGCACTCCCGCATCTTTCGCTGCCCCCGCGACTCCTTCCACAAGTTCCTTGCTCAACTTGTCGATGCGCGGATAAATCTCCTGCTTCTGATCGCGCAGATGTCGCAACATCGCGCTTCCCGCCGCCATCGCCAGCGGATTCCCCGATAGCGTGCCTGCCTGGTACATCGGCCCCAGCGGCGCCACCAGATTCATAATCTCGCTCGAGCCGCCATAAGCCCCCACCGGCAAGCCCCCGCCGATAATCTTCCCCATTGTCGTCAGATCCGGACGAATGTTGTAAAGTTCCTGCGCCCCGCCATAACTCACGCGAAATCCCGTCATCACCTCATCAAAAATCAGCACCGATTTCTCGCGCTCGGTAATCATTCGCAATGCCACCAGATAATCGTCCGACGCCGGCACGCATCCCATATTCCCCACCACCGGCTCCACGATCACGCACGCAATCTGGTGCTTGAACTTTTGAAATGCATACTCCACCGCTTTAACGTCATTGAACGGCAACGCCAGCGTAAATTGCGTGAACTCCTCCGGAACGCCCGCCGATCCTGGAATCCCCAGCGTCGCCACGCCCGATCCCGCCTTCACCAGCAGAGAATCAGAGTGTCCGTGGTAGCAGCCTTCGAATTTCACAATATATTTGCGTTTGGTGTATGCCCGTGCCAGCCGGATCGCCGACATGGTCGCTTCCGTTCCCGAACTCACAAACCGCACCTTCTGCATCGGAGGAAACGCCGCCAGCACTAACTCTGCAAGGTCCGCTTCAGAAGGTGTCGACGCTCCAAAACTCGTCCCGTTGCAAGCCGCCCCCACAATCGCATCCAGCACGTCTGGCGCGGCATGACCCAGAATCAGCGGCCCCCATGATCCCACGTAGTCAATGAATTCGTTCTCATCCGCATCCCAGATGTGCGAACCTTTTCCGCGCACGATAAACGGCGGATCTCCTCCCACCGAACCAAAAGCCCGCACCGGCGAGTTCACTCCGCCAGGAATCATGCTCTCGGCGCGTTTCTGCAAACGGCGCGACTGCTCGACCTTTCGGGTCGTTAGGGACGTCATCAAGTGCTCCCGCACAAGGCTCTCAGTAGGAGATTGTCAACCGATGTGACTGCTTACTATATCAGCGCCATCGCGCAGAATTAATCACATATTCACGATTTTGCCATCATCCGGCAACATCGCGCACATACCCTAAGTTCATTACATTGCCCTTCTAACCGGGAGGGTTTTTCCAGGGACAGCTTCGGGGGCTCCGGGCTGTCCTTTTTTCATTCCCCCCCGCTTCACCAATCCACATCACTTCAGATAAGCGCGAACCAGCCCGATCAGGTCCTCGCCTAACTCTTCTGGGGAATCCATTTCGTGATCCGGATTCATCATATGCAGGCGGATGTGATCTTCCAGAATTTCCGCCATCAATCCGTTCACCCCGCCACGAATCGCAGCCAGCAGCATCAGAATGTCCGCGCATTCGTCGCCCGCTGTAAGCGCGCGCTCCACCGCAGCAAATTGGCCGCGGATCCGCTTGATACGAAACAGGAGTTTTTGTTTCTCTTTGGAAATCACAGGAACCTTATCTTGCATTTTTATTTTTCCTTCGGAGTTTTTTCTTGTCAGTACCCTAGGGGGGTATGCTATAAGAGTTTTGGCGGGAAATCCAGAGCCTCGCAGGGAACCCTTGATAAACTTTTTACCGCTTCCGTCAGTTCCAGAAATCGAACTATGGCTGGCGCACGGAACTATACAGCGCACAGTTGGAGTTTGTAACCTCCCTGCAACTGCTCCTGCGTAGGCTCCCTGATTAGGGAATCAGTTGGCCGTGACGATTCCCTGATTGCAGGAACTGCTAGCTGGAAGTGTTAACTATAGTTAACCCTGTGTGATACATTCAGTTTAAGTACCCGCGCTAAATTGCAAATTACGAGCCAGCGCGAGACTCTGTTGGCTTCGGTAAGGTCACTCGCGGTGGAATGTCTAAACAAATGAAGCGTCAAGCCCCATCCACAAAATTCAGCACTCGCCGGCTTCTGCTCGCATTCTGCGCCGCTCTTGTGGTTACTCCAGCCTTGCCGGCGCCGGCGCAGCAGCCTGACGCTCCTTCCGCTTCAAAGCCTGATTCCGCGCTCCAGGCGGACATCGCCAGCGTCGTCGATCCGCCCGCAGGCGCAGACCCCGAAGCCATGCTCCCCCATTTCTCTAACTCCCGCTTCTGGCTCTCCGGTCAGGCAAATTTCATCTTCCAGGCGCATCCGCCGTTTCATGCCCCTTACAGCGGTCCAAACAGCCTCGGCGCCCACTACGATAAAGCCACGTCGCGCGTCCTGACGCTCTACAGCGGCGTCCGCCTTAACAATTCCACCGAACTTCTCGTCGATATCGAAGAAGCCGGAGGCGCAGCTCTCAGCACCGGCCTCGGTCTCGCCGGTAACACAGACCTCGATATCGTCAGAAATCCTCTTCTCAGCAAAGCCCCCTACGTCGGCCGCGCCATGATCCACAAAGTCTTTGCCCTCAGCCAGGACAAAATCGAAAACCAGCGCAGCTTTCTCTCGCTCTTCGACGAACTCCCACGCCGCCGTCTCGAACTCCGCTTCGGCAAATTCAGCCTTCCCGATTTCTTCGACTTAAACTCCGTCGGATCCGACACTCACTTCCAATTCAACAATTGGACCATCGACAACAACGGCGCCTGGGACTACGCCGCCGACACCCGTGGCTACACCGTCGGGGCTACCGCCGATTTCGAAGATCGCAACTGGGGCTTCCGCTTCGCCGAAGCCTTAATGCCCAAAGTCGCCAACGGAATCGATCTGGTCTGGAGACCCTGGCAAGTGCACGCGGAAGACTTCCAATACGAACTCCGCCGCGGGGTGATCCCGAAAAAGCCCGGCGCAATCCGCCTTCTCACCTATAGCAACGCAGCCAACATGGGCATCTATCGCCAGGCCATTGCCAGCTTCGAAGCCGGTCTCACGCCCGTCCCAGAAATCACCAATCACGCCTGGCGCATCACCCGCAAATACGGATTCGGTATCAACCTCGAGCAGAATCTCACGCGCTACCTGACCGCATTCGCCCGCTTCAGCTGGGATAACGGCAAGACCGAGTCCTTCGCCTACACCGAAGTCGATCAAACCTTCTCCACCGGACTCGGCGCCAACGGAGCCTGGTGGCGCCGCAAACAGGATCGCGCCGGCCTCGCCTTCGTCACCAACGCTATCGGCAAGGACCACCAGACCTACCTCGCCGATGGCGGCCTCGGCTTCCTTCTTGGCGATGGCCACCTAAACTACGGCCGCGAAAACATCGTCGAGTCTTACTACACGGCCCACGTCTGGCGCGGAATCTATCTCGCCCCCGGCGTGCAACACATCCAGAATCCCGGCTACAACCGCGACCGAGGCCCCGTCCTCGTCCCCACCTTCCGCGCCCACATCGAGTTCTAATGCCACCACCACCGTGTCGTAGAGACGTAGCTTGCTACGTCTCTGCCGCCGCGACTCCGCCTACCGCTCCACCGTCACGCCCTTCCAGAACGCCACATACCCCTTGATCCGCTTCGCCGCCTCTTTCGGCTCTCGATAAAACCAAGCCGCGCCAGCGTTCCGCTTGCCGCTAACCTCAACATCGTAATAACTCGCCGTGCCCTTCCACGGACACACCGTATGCGCGTCGCTCGGCTTGAAATATTCCTTGCGAATCGCCTCGGGCGGAAAATACTGATTGCCCTCAATTTCCACTGTCGCATCGCTTTCAGCCAGCACCGCACCTTCCCACATTGCTTTTGCCATAATGCCCATATAGATTCCTATCAGGCTCGGCAGTTTCATAACCTTGGGGGATAAATGCCGCAGGCGGTAACTAGCACGCATTTCAACGGACACTCCATGGTCGCCACTCTCGACCGCGTCCTGGTCTGCTCTCCCCGCACCGCCGGCTGGAATCAGCCAGACCGCGTCTCCTACTGGCAGGCTCTCGGCTTCCAACACGCGCCCGATTTCACCACCGCCCAGTCTCAGCACGAGACTCTCTGCCGCGAATTGAATTCCGCCGGAGCCGAAGTCCTTGAAATGCCCGCCGCTCCCCACCTTTCTCTCGACGCCGTCTACACCCACGACGCCTCCTTCGCCACCGACTTCGGCCTGATCGTGATGCGACCCGGCAAGCCGAATCGCGTCGCCGAAGGCCCGTGCCATGCCTCATTCTGCGAAACTCTCGACATTCCAACTCTCGGCCTCATCACCCCACCCGGCACCACCGAAGCCGGCGACATCCTTTGGCTCAATTCCAAAACCCTCCTCATCGGTCACGGCTACCGCACCAACTCCGCCGGCATCCAGCAGATGCGCGCTCTGCTCGCACCCAAAGGCGTCGAAGTCCTCTCCGCTCCTCTGCCCCACGGCCCCGGCCCGTCAGCCTGCCTCCATCTCATGTCGCTCATCAGCCTGCTCAACGATCACACCGCCCTCGTCGATCTTCCCTGGCTCGCCGTCGAAACCGTCGAACTCCTAAAATCTCGCGGATTCAATTTCATCGAGATCGATCCCTCCGAACGCGACACCCTCGCCTGCAACGTTCTTGCCCTTGGCGCCAATCGCCTGCTCGCGATCGAAGAAAATCCCAAAACCAACGCCCGCCTCCGCCACGCCGGATTCGACCTCCGCACCTTCCCCGCCTCCGAACTCTGCATCAACGGCAGCGGCGGCCCCACCTGCCTCACCCGGCCCATCCTGCGCAGCTAGCACGGCCCATGTGGCGACAGCCACCTCGGCCCTCCCCCGCACAACTCATGTGGCGACGGGCGCCTTCGCCCGTCCCGCCGAAGCGCAGCGAGGCGGAACCTCCATAACTCCCACCCTCACTCAACCCCACACGCTTCGCATCAGAGCATGCCTTCAGGCATGCCGCCCACGCCCTCGTAACCGCGCCTTCAGGCGCCGCATCCCTTCCTGCTAAAATATCCCTGCATGCTTCTTCCCTTCGTCCGCGAACTCTTCGTGGACGTAGAAAAGCTTCCCGCCTTCGCGCGTGTTGCCTCCCACCTCAAGGAGGCCACGGGGCGTATTCGTGTCTCCGGCCTCACCCCCACCGCGAAAGCCTTGCTGCTCGTGCTCTTTCAGCGCGCTGCCGCTCGCCCCTTGATCTTCGTCGTCAACGACAACCGCGCCGTAGAAGACTTCATTCCCATCCTTCGCGGATTCTGTGAACTCACCTCCGCCTGCGATCCCGACTCCGTAATTTCCCTCCCCGCACGCGACGTTCTTCCCTTCCAGAATCTTTCCCCGCATCCCGAACTTCAGGAAGAACGCGCCACCGCTCTCTGGAAAATCGCCACCGGCGCAGCATCCATCGTCGTCTCGCCCGTCGCAGCCACCGCCATCCGTCTGCGCTCTGCCGATTACTACTCCGATCTCGCCCGCACCATCCGCCGCGGCGAATCCTTCGACCTCGAATCTCTGCTCGCTCATCTCAATACCGTCGGCTATACCTCCACCGACGTAGTCGAGATGCCCGGCCAGTACGCCGTTCGCGGCGGCATCCTCGATGTCTACTCCCCCGAAGCCGACCGCCCCCTGCGCATCGAATTCTTCGGCGACGAAGCCGATTCCATCCGCAAGTTCGACCCCGCCTCGCAGCGTTCCTCAAATCCCGTCGACGAAGCCCTGCTTCTCCCGCTCACCGAAACTCCCGTCAGCGAACATCTGCTTGGCGCAATTCACACCCGCCTCACCGGTAAACGTATCGAAGGTTCCGAAGAAATCGTCGAAGCCGCCGTCCGCGCCGGCGGACTCAACGTCTTCCCCGGCTGGGAGTTCTACACTCCCGTCGCCGGCGCCAACCACACCATCTTCGATCTCATCCCCCGCGCCGCCGTCCTGCTCGACGAAACCGATCAGCTCAAACAGGAATTCGATCGCTTCTGGACCCGCGTCTCCGAAGCCCACGAGCGCAGCGGCGTCGGCAATCTCGTTCGCCCCGAGGATCTTTACCTACCGCCCGACGGCTGGTGGCAAAAAACCTCAACTCTTCCCGGCGCCGACATCGAACATCTCGGCATCACCCGCGACCTCAACGAAGATTCCGTCACCTTCCTCACCCAGCCCTCGCCCCGCTTTCACGGCGCAGTTCCCGCTATGCTCGAAGAAGTTCAAAAACTCAACGGCGATGGCAAACGCGTCCTTTTTGCCGTCCCCAACATCGGAGAAGTCGAACGCCTCGCCGATGTCTTCACCGAGTACAACGTCTCCTTTCGCCTGGGAAGCCGCACCCGCGGCGGCGAAAGTTACGCCGATGAAACCAGCTACTTCGCCGGAGAAATTCTCACCACCACCCTTGCCACCGCCTACGTCCCCGAGGGCGTGCTGCTTCCCGAAGCCAATCTCGCCATATTCGGCTCTCGCGATCTCTTCGACGAGTCCGAATCCGTCGCCTCTCGTCCGCAGCGCTCCAAATCCAAAGTCTCCGCCTTCCTCTCCGACTTCCGCGATCTCCAGGTCGGCGACTACGTTGTCCACGTTGAACATGGCATAGGCCAGTACCAGGGATTAAAAGAAATCAATCACGGCGATGGTCCCGCCGAATTCATGCTGCTCGAATTCGCCGAAGCCGCTCGCCTCTACGTTCCCCTCACCCGTCTCGATCTGGTTCAAAAATATCGCTCCTCCGAAGGCGCTAAGCCAGTCCTAAGTCATCTCGGAACCGCCGCCTGGTCGAAGACCAAGTCTCGCGTCAAAAAGGCCATGAAAGACATGGCCGATGAACTCCTCAAACTCTACGCCGAGCGCAAAACCGCCGTTGGACACGCCTTCCCGCCCGGCAACGAATGGTTTCGCGAATTCGAAGACGCTTTCGAATTCAACGAGACCGAAGATCAGGCTCAAGCCATCAAAGACGTCATTCGCGACATGGAATCCTCTCAGCCCATGGACCGCCTGCTCTGCGGCGACGTCGGCTACGGCAAAACCGAAGTCGCCATGCGCGCCGCCTTCAAGGCCATCAACGACAATAAACAGGTCGCTGTCCTCGCCCCCACCACCGTCCTCGCCTTCCAGCACTTTGAAACTTTCAAGCAGCGCTTCGCTCCGTTCCCCGTCACCATTGAAATGATTAGCCGCTTCCGCACCACCAAGCAGCAAAAAGAAATTCTTGAAAAAACTGAAGCCGGCAAAATTGATGTCCTCATCGGCACTCACCGCATCCTCTCCAACGACATCAAATTCTCCGACCTCGGCCTCCTCATCGTCGACGAAGAACAGCGCTTCGGCGTCCGCCACAAAGAACGCATCAAGCAAATGCGCAAGCAGGTCGACGTGCTTACCATGTCAGCCACGCCCATCCCGCGCACCCTTCACATGTCGCTGATCGGCCTGCGCGATATGAGCGTCATCGAAACCCCTCCCAAAGACCGCATGGCGATCCAAACTGTAGTCGCCAGTTGGGACGAAAAACTCATTCAATCAGCGGTTGAACAAGAATTGGAGCGCGGCGGCCAGGTCTACTTCGTCCACAACCGCGTCGACACCATCTTCGAAATCGCCGCCAAACTCCAGGCGCTCGTCCCCCCGGCCCGAATCATCGTCGGCCACGGACAAATGTCGGAAGGCGAACTGGAAAAAGTGATGCTGAAATTCATGCACCACGAGGCCGACATTCTGGTTTCCACCACAATCATCGAGAACGGTCTCGACATCCCACTCTGCAACACAATTCTCATCAACCGCGCCGATCGCCTCGGCCTCTCCGAGCTCTACCAGCTCCGCGGCCGCGTCGGCCGCTCCAGCCGCCGCGCCTACGCCTATCTCATGCTGCCGCCAGAGATTGAACTCACGCCCATCGCCCGTCGCCGCCTCGCCGCCCTCAAAGAATTTTCCGACCTCGGCGCTGGTTTCAAAATCGCCGCCCTCGATCTCGAACTCCGCGGCGCCGGCAATATGCTCGGCGGCGAACAAAGCGGTCACATCGAAGCCATCGGCTTCGAGCTCTATACGCAAATGTTGGAACGGGCAGTGCGAGAGATGAAAGGCGAGGCCGCGCCAGACGAAGCCGAGACCCAACTCAACCTCGGCCTCAACATTCGCATTCCCGCGGATTACGTCCCGGAAGAAAATCAGCGCCTGCAGATGTACAAGCGCGTCGCCCGCGTCGAAACCGAATCGCAACTGGGCGATGTTGGGTCGGAATTGAAAGATCGCTACGGGCCGCCCCCACCCGCCGTCCGCAACCTGCTCGACTACGCCTCGCTGAAATTGTTGTGCATGAAAGTCGGCGTGAACGCCATCGAGCGCAAACGCGACTCGGTGACGCTAAAATTCCAGCAGAACGCCTCAGTTGATCCTGAACAACTCGCCCGCTTCGTATCCGCCCAGCGCGGCGCCCAGTTCACCCCCGACGGCATGCTGAAATTTGTTTTGAAAGCCACCGCCGCGGAAGAAGTCCTGCGTGCCTTGCGCACGATTCTGGAGCAACTGGCTAGCGCCGAATCCGCCACAGAAGTCCGCCCCGCCTGAACTTTGAAAGCATCGCGATTTATGTGGGGACAGCCGCCCTCGGCTGTCCATCGAGCAAAGCTCGATTGCTTTTTCTCGCCCCCTCATCGACTCCCGACGCCGCGCTAACGGCCAACGACTAACGACCGACGACCTCCCGCCCTATTTCCCAATCAATGTCTCATGACTCGCCGCGCACAACCACCGGCCCTTTTCCTGAACCCACATGTCGGTAAACCGCCCTCGCCGGCTATAAGCTTTCCCCTTCTCCGCACCCTTTTCCCGGTAGGTCCCCGTGACCACCGCCGCGTGTTCGTAAGGATGCACCTCCATCGAGTCATTCACAATCTGATCCGGACGATACCCCGCCTCCGTAATACTCGCCAGATATTGCTGCTTGTTCATGAACGACCCATCAGAGTCCGTGTAAGAAAAACTCGGTGCCAACAGCCCGTCGATCGCCTTCCCATCCTTATTCTTTTCAGCTTCGTTCCACGCATTTTCCAGCGCCACAATCCGGGCTTTCTCCGAATCAAGCGCACTTTGGGCGAACCCCGCCAGCGTCGTCAGTGCCAGTACAACGCAAACCCCGAAAGCCTTCATAAGAACGGCTCCTTTTGCCACCTGCTTGCCACCCGTGCGGTCAAGAGAACAGAGAAAGTTATGTGATTTATCGGCGGATTGCAACCCGCCATTACACTTCCGTGAACAATGCCCCCCGCACCCTACCCCCCGTCCGGTATCGCCAGCCCCAAACCCCAACGGGTACAATTACCGGGCAACAGAAATTCCGAAGTGCCAGCAACCGACATCTAAGATCTGACACCTAAGACCTTCCTTATGCCGATGAAAGTTCGCAAAGCCGTTTTCCCCGCCGCCGGCCTCGGCACCCGTTTCCTCCCCGCAACCAAAGCCCAGCCCAAAGAAATGCTCCCCCTCGTCGACAAGCCCATCATCCAGTACGGCGTGGAAGAAGCCATGGCCTCCGGCTGCAACCAGATCCTCATCATCACCGGCCGCGGCAAGCAAGCCATCGAAGATCATTTCGATGTCAGCTATGAATTGGAAAAAATGCTGGAAGAGCGCGGTAAGACCGATCTGCTTCAGATCGTGCGCTCCATCTCCGACATGATCTACGTCGCCTACGTCCGCCAGAAAGAAGCTCTCGGACTCGGCCACGCCGTCCTCATGGCCCGCGAAATGGTCGGCAATGAGCCTTTCGCCGTTCTCCTCGCCGACGACGTCATCGACGCTAAGGTCCCCTGCCTGAAGCAAATGGTCGAAGTCTTCAACGAAAAACAGTGCTCGGTACTCGCCACGCAAATTATCGAAGGCAAGATGATTTCTTCCTACGGCGTGCTCGACGTCAAACCCGTCGACAGCCGCTTCGGCGACCGCCTCTACGAAATCAAGAATATGGTCGAGAAACCCAAACCTGAAGACGCGCCCTCCAACCTCGCCATCATTGGCCGCTACATCCTCACCCCTGCAATCTTCGACTGCCTCGCCAACACCCCCGCCGGTGCCGGTGGAGAACTCCAACTCACCGATGGCATGCGCTTCCTCCTGCAAAAAGAAAAAATGTACGCCTACGTCTACGAAGGCCGCCGCCACGATACCGGCGACAAACTTGGCTTCCTCAAAGCCACCGTCGAGTTCGCCCTAAAACGCGAAGACCTAGGCGCCCCCTTCCGCGAATATCTAAAAGGATTGAAGCTCTAGTCCTGAGGATCAAAGACCGAAGATTTGTCATCCTGAGCGAGGATTTTGCTTCGCGAAGCGAAGCAAAACCGCAGTCGAAGGATCCCTTTCACTTCGACATCGCCTATGACAATGTGAGGAGTTTCCACCACTAAAAGCATCCACTCGGACGTTGGATTCCACGGAAAGTTTGCATCACCGAAACAGCCCTTGTACGCCGCTGCAATTTCCTCACTTCACTCTGCGGATCCACTTCTCCGTAATTAACGCGAACAGCGGAATTCCGATGATCAGATTGAGCGCCCCAAACATCGGCGCATGTTCTTTCAAAGAGGCTTCGTTTCCGCGAGCGACCGAGTAGAATATTCACGTAAACAACGGCACGTTTAGCAGTGCCGCCGTTGCCACCGCCAGGTATTTCTGCTTTAGTGTTAATCTCTGCCTCAGACCCCACTCAGCTCGCTTTCGGCTGGCGCAGCACGCCACCGCCTCGCCGTACCCTGTGTCCCCCGTGCCCTCCGTGTTAAAGATTTTCCTTGACCGCAGTAACCGTTAAAGCCCAACCTAGGGGCTCACCGACCCTTTCAACTTCCTAGACTTCTCCTCCACTCCCTGCGCCAATTTCTCCTTGTGCTCCACAAGTTTCTTGGCCACCGCCGCATCCCCCAACCCAATCATCTGCGC
>Ga0207011_1110_pt1 | contig 16988 bp, 14 predicted proteins | sample Alteio_BWMinCont_79_FD_153466 | JGI IMG/M metagenome (GOLD analysis project Ga0207011, IMG submission 153466) | Enriched cells from forest soil in Barre Woods Harvard Forest LTER site, Petersham, Massachusetts, United States -... | ecosystem: Environmental > Terrestrial > Soil > Temperate forest >...
AAGCAAGTCCTTGAACTTCCCCATCGTGTGCGGCTGGATCACGTCTCGCTCGTACGCCGTCAAAAACCAGCGATCCTCGCCCTTCGCCGCAAACACATTGAAATGGTTAAACCAAAAGTCGTCCATCACCTGCTGCAGCTGCCGCTCGCTGTAAATCGCCCGGGCCACTTTGGCCATCGCCAGCTCTTCCACTACGCGCTGCGGCCGCTTGCTGTCGTCTGCGATCGCCCGTGGCACCGCGTTTGGATCTCCGCCACCCAGCAAATCCCGCTTTCCTGCTCCGCGCGTCGCTGCATTCATCTCCGCCGGAGGCTCTTGCTTCATCGCCGCCGCATTCGCATCGTCCTTCATGCTTTCACTACTCTCGGCAACGGGCGTCTGTTCTTGCGCGGACTGCGTTCCCTTATCCGCCATATCTCTCGCGATCGTCGCCGCCAGTTTCGCTTGTTGCTTCGGCTGCGGATATTCGGCCAGCAATTTCGCGCTCGACATCCGCAGGGTGGGGAATTGTTCCAGCCGCGCCTCCGCGGCCCGGTCATCAATCGCATTGGGGTTCAACTGCTGCTCGATCCACTTCGCCAGTCCCATCTGCCGCACGCGCTCCACATCCCCTGGCCGCGGTCCATACGCCAGCCGGTTCAAAGCGTGCAAAATCGCCTCGTCCGCGCTCAGTTCCGTGATCGGCAATCCTTTCAGCGCAGGATCCTGCTTTACTTTCTTGTCTTTAGCTGGCGCACCGGCCGTAGGCGTGGGCAAAGCAATGCCGGTGGGAAACACAAAAGCAAGGGAAAGAAAAACAGACAGAATGGACTTAGCCTTGGTCCGCAGGTGCCTCGCGCGAGCGCCTGGTCGGGTATCCACTTTCATACGCGCTCCCTCAATCGGAACAACGTTCGCAAACACCATCTCTTGTCCAGACTAAACCCACTTCGAATCATAAAGTTGCAAAGTTCGCGCCAGCGTGTCGCGGATGGCCACGGCCTCCTTGCCTGGCCGCCAACCGCCTGCAAAACCGTCCCCGATCCTGTCGATTTCGTCGCTCCCCATTCGACAGTAAGGTAGAGCCAAGAAACAACATCGCAGGAGGCGGACATGGCCCAAAACACTCACTCTCGGAACCAAAAGCCCATCGTGAAGGCAGCCATCGCCGGGTTCCTGCTCGCCACCTTATTTTGCATGCTCCGCGGGGTAGCCGCGCAAGAATGCTTCCTTTTCCACAACCTGGCATGGGTCGCTTTGGAGGTTGTACGGCCGGCCGTTTCCGCGGCCTGGCAATCCGCGCCTGCGCATCTTTGTGAGCGATCAACCCTTTTGCACCACCTACTGCAAATTGTGGCATCCGACTGGCCGCTTCTTTGGGTCACAGCTGGCTAGGCAGGTGCCTCTGCGTGACACCGTCACGGTTCCCGTGCCCTTCACAAATTCCTCCAAAATCGCTACCGTACTTGTCGATTTCTCAATCCCTCGTTCGACGCGTTAGTGGAGCTCGCTTTCGGCCGGTCGAGACCGGCATAAAGGCGCGGCCCGGAAGCTGGCTCAGCCCTAGCTGAATCAGAAGGAGAACACAATCATGCGATTCATGATGATGTTGCCCGCCCCGGCGCAAGCTCTGGAGAAGTTCGCGATTCCCAACCCAGAGATCGTCCTCCCCATGAGAAAATTCAACGCGGACATGGCCAAAGCTGGCGTGCTGCTCGCCGCCGAGGGCCTCCACCCGACCTCAAAGGGCACGCGCCTCCGCGTGTCCGGCGGCAAGCGTGTGGTCACCGACGGGCCATTCACCGAGGCCAAGGAAGTCATCGCCGGCTTCTGGATCATTCAAGTAAAGTCCAAGGAAGAAGCCATCGAATGGGCCAAGCGCTGCCCATTGCCGGAAAACGGCTTGATTGAGATTCGCCAGGTGTTCGAGAATTGTGACTTTCCGCCCGAGCTGCAGAAGAAATCCGCGTAACGTGTCGATTTCGCTAAGGTTCATTCGTCGTTTAGTAGAGAGGGGACTCGCTCCCGCTCAAGAAGGCTGGAGCAACGGAACACCAAATTCAAAATACGAATACAAGGAGATGGCCATGAAATTTCTGAGCATGTACAAGTCGGTGGAAAGAAACGCTCCTCCGTCACAAGAAGAGATGAACAAAATGGGGAAGCTGGTCGAAGAGGGGATGAAAGCCGGTTGGCTGCTCGCCACGGAGGGCTGCCTGCCAAGCGCGCTCGGCGCTCGCGTTCGCTCCACTAACGGGAAGTTGAGTGTGACAGATGGACCCTTCACCGAGTCCAAAGAGCTGGTCGGCGGCTTCGCCATCCTCCGGGCGAACTCCAAGGAGGAGGCCATCCGGTTGGCGAAAGATTTCCTCAAAGTGGTCGGTGAGGGTGAATGTGAGCTCCGCCAGATATATGAAGCCGGCAACTGCGCCGATGCGGCTGCGGCACGCTAATCGATCTCGAGGTGTTGTGTCCGATGTCTCTGAGTTTCGTTTGACGCATCAACGTATCAACGGAGCTAGGTTTCTAGTCCCGGCTGACGCCGTGTGCAAACCTGGCTCCCACTAAAAAAGGAGAGGTAACCATGAAATTCATGATGATTGTTAAATCCGCCGAGCGCTTCGGCCATCCTCCCAAGGAGCTGATGGAAGCCATTGACAAGCTCAGCGAAGAGGCCAACAAGACCGGCAGCATGATCGGCGGCGGTGGACTCGGTCCCACCGCGCTGGGAGCCCGCGTCCGTCTTTCCAATGGAAAAGTCACGGTCATCGACGGTCCTTTCACAGAGGCCAAGGAGATTATTGGCGGCTACGCGCAGTTCGAGTTGAAATCCAAACAAGATGCCGTCGAAAGCGCGGTGAAGTTCATGGAACTTCACAAAAAACACTGGCCCGGCTGGGAAGGCGAAACCGAGATTCGCCAGATGTTCGGTCCCGAAGACTTCGCTCATTGCAAACCGTAGCGGCACCCGAAAGTGAGCGATTGCTGGATCGCACCGTAGTAGCGATTCCTTCTCCAGACACCAGGAAAAACAGCACGCATTTAGCGGCGCCCCGCTGTCGGCTTGCGCGAACGATTTGAAGATGGTGTGATGGGTAGCCGTGACTTCCACCGCTACCCACAGCGCCATCGACGCCGTCTGGCGCATTGAGTCCGCGCGCATCATCGCCGGCCTCACCCGCATCGTGCGCGATGTCGGCATCGCCGAAGAGCTAGCGCAAGACGCTCTCGTCGCCGCCCTCGAACAGTGGCCGGAGTCAGGCATCCCAGACAATCCCGGCGCCTGGCTCATGGCCACCGCCAAGCATCGCGCGATCGACCACTGGCGCCGCAACAAGCTCCTTGAGCGCAAGCACCAGGAGTTCGGCCGCGAGCTCGAAGCCCAGCAGGAGATGGCCGTGCCCGATCTCGACGCCGCGATCGACGACGAAGTTGGCGACGACCTCCTTCGTCTCGTCTTCATCTCGTGCCATCCCGTCCTCTCGCCGGAGGGCCGCGCGGCACTCACCCTGCGCTTGCTCGGCGGGCTGACCACCGACGAAATCGCTCGCGCGTTCCTCGTCGCCGAGCCCACAGTAGCCCAGCGCATCGTTCGCGCCAAGCGCACTCTGGCCGATGCCCGCGTCCCGTTCGAGATCCCCCGCAAAGCCGACCTCGCCGCGCGTCTCGCCTCCGTGCTCGAAGTCATCTACCTCGTCTTCAACGAAGGCTACTCCGCCACCGCCGGCGATGACTGGATGCGCCCGGCCCTCTGCGAAGACGCCCTGCGCCTCGGCCGCATCCTCGCCGAGCTAGCTCCCGACGAACCCGAGGTCCACGGCCTCGTCGCCCTCATGGAAATCCAAGCCTCACGTTCCGCCGCACGCGTGAACGAATCCGGAGAGCCCATTCTCCTCCTCGACCAAGACCGCGCCCTCTGGGACCAACTCCTAATCCGCCGCGGTTTAGCCGCGCTCGAGCGTGCCGAAAAACTAGGCCACAGCCGCGGCCCGTATGCGCTCCAGGCTGCCATCGCCGCCTGTCATGCCCGCGCGCGCACCCCGCAAGAAACCGCCTGGCCGCGCATCGTCACGCTCTACGAAGAGCTCGCCAACCTCGCCCCCTCTCCGGTCGTGGAGCTAAATCGCGCTGTCGCCGTCGCCATGGCCTTCGGTCCAGCCGCCGGTCTGGAGCTCATCGACACGCTGACGTCAGAGCCCTCGCTCAAGGCCTACCACCTGCTTCCCAGCGTCCGCGGCGACTTCCTGTTCAAGCTCAGCCGTTTCGCTGAAGCCGAGCAAGAGTTTGCCCGCGCCGCCTCCCTCACCCGCAACGCCCGCGAGCGCGAGCTCCTCCTCGACCGCGCCCGCCTCTGCGCACAGCGCTAGCCCCACACTCACCGTTGCCCTCGGCATCGGCGCAAGCATCGTCATCTTCAGCGTCACCAAGCTATTGGCAAGCGGAAGGGGGCGGCGTAGTTACCGGAGGTGGCGGAGCCGCGGCAAGAAACGCATGAACCATTTGCTTAGGTCTATCGGTTTTCGATGATACCCAGAACTTTTCGATTTCTTTCTGGTCGTTGGGCGAGAGGTGCCAGGAGAGCGGAGCGTCTTCCGGAGGGTATTCGAAGACCGCATCTTCGATGTCCATATTGCAGGAGGCAGCAAAGCGGCGCAGGATGTCGAGTTCTTCTTGGTTGCGCGGCAGCTGGCCGGTATCGCGGACGTTGAGCATAGCGGAAATGGGCGCATAGGACTGGAATGACCAGCCCCGCCAGGACAGAGCCGGGGGTTCAGTCGCGGGAGGCGAAGCGCGAATTTCGATGATCAGCACGCGGCGCACGGGATTCCCCTGTGCTCGCAGAGCTTCATCGAGCCAGGCTAGAAGCGTCGCCATGCCGTAATTGTCGGTGTAACCGCCGTCGACGGCGTGGATTTGCTTGCCGGCAATATCGGGGCGGGCAGCCGGCGAGACGTAAGGGAATGTGGCGGAGAGGCGCGCGGCCGTGACTAGAGAAATGTCTCGCCCGGCAAATTGGGGAAACTCCTTCTTATCTCGCAGGCTGCTGCGGCCCGGAGCCGGCGAAAGGTCGGTAGTCCCCAGGAGAAAACGTTCACCGCTTTCGACAACCGTTGCATTGAAAACAACCGCGGGACGCCAGCCTTCCGGAACGCCCTCCCGCCAATCGGATAGTGGACTGAACAGATGATGCTTGCGGTTTGGCAATTCGCGGGTGAGAGCTTCCTCAAGGGCCGTGCCGCGATCAAGGTGCTTGAAGAAGGGCAAGGGCACGAAAACGTGGATCAAATCGGCATAGACTAGGCCCCAGGCAATGTCATCCAGGCTGGAAGCTTCCGAGCGGGCGACAGCTTCTTCTAAATCGTTCGGGTTGGAGGGAAGACCCGCGCCGTTCGGTTCATACTCACTGACGAAATACATGGCCCCAACACTGCCGCCGGAAACTGCGCTGATCAAACGGACGGAATCACCGAAGATGCGCGGATTGCTTTCTTCCAGGCCGGTGAGGACGCGCGTGGTCCACGCCGCGGCTTTGATGCCTCCTCCGCTGGCGGCGACCACGATGACCGAGGAGCCGGGTTTGCCCGCGCGAATCACCTGTGCGGGCGAAAGATCGGGAGTGCTCTTTGTGCTGAACATGTAGAAGTAAGAGTCCGTGTCGTGGAACTGAGTAGAGAGGATGCCGGCCACCAGAAACAGCAGCAGCAGCGGGACACGGAAAAGGTCGAGGATGAAGGTGGCCGCGGACAGCCCCCAACAGAGAATCATCAGGAGAACCAGCAGGTCAGCAAGAGTCGGCACGGTCGCCGGGTCGCCTATGCGAAAGAATTTTCCGATGCCTATGGCCACGTAGACCAGGAAGCTCAGCAAGAACGACCAAAGCGCCAGGTAATGGCCCTCTTGAGCGGATTTTGCGTCCTTCTTGAACCCGGGACCGAAGAAGGAGAGAAATGCCGTGACCGGTTTCGCTTCCGACCAGCCCCGGCGCTGGAGCTGGCCGCCGCCAACCAGCAGGGCGAATGCCAGGACTGCGCCTCCCAGCGCGCCCAGCAGCAATCGCAGATACGAAGAGGTGCCGCCGTTCTTGGATACGTACATGGCTGTAAGGATGACCGGTAGCGAGAAAAGCGCGAAAACCGGCGAATGCCCCACACGCGTAGGTAATTCCTTAAACATGGAAGAACGAAAGGGAAACTCCCGGATGTGAAAGCGCTCGGGCCCGTACAGGAAAACCTGCCAGGCGGTGACCATCACCGTCCAGCTCGCCAGCGCCGCGCCCAGCGTCACGAACACCATGCCCAGCGGCGTGACATCGAAGACGCCGAGCAGAAGATTCGGCGCCAACCACAGCGCAAGGAACGGGAACGACAAGAGAGCCAGAAACGTGATGATCTGGACGCGCAGGAGATAAAAGTAAGGAAGCGCGTCCCACGCGGACGCGTCTTGGTTTTGCACCGAACCTATAGTTGTGTTGGTCGCCGCGTCAGTCACCCGTTGCCCCAATCGGCAAACGGTGTAACACGAGAGCACCGACCTGTGCAACTTCAACTCATTTTTTGGTTACTCAGCCGCAGCTCGCATGTTGCCGGGCCGAAGGGTCATCCCGCCGTTGTAGGGGCGCGTCTTCAGCGCGCCTAGGCCGCCAGGCCGCATCTTGTTTTTGCCGCACCTTAACTTTGCCTCATGCGCGCGGCTTCTTCAGGATTGCCGCGGCGGCCAGGCCCATCAGCATCAGCGTAATCAGGCCGGCGACCATCCAATGCAATGCCAATGTGTGCGGCAGGTTGTAGACAACATAATCGTTGATCGTTGACGGCACGACGGTGAAGAGCGTCATCAAGACTCCGTAGCGGACTCCCTGACCGACCCAGGGCTTTTCTTCCTTCCCTTTCGCGTACACCCATACGAAGAGAATGGAATACAGTGCGTCACTCACCCAAATGCCCCAGAGCTTGTGGCGCATCGCGTCCTCCGGACGGAACGAAAACCCCGCGTCGCGCATTTCGCGATACGTCGGTCCCAGCAACACGCTATGAACCAGAAACCCAGCCGCGAACAGAATTACGAATGCCGCCACCATGGCCCCGATCACCTTCTTCGTATCCATTGTTTCCTCCCGCACACATTCCTTCGCCAAAGTCACATGGGAAGACCAGAACACCAGGAACCCTCACCAAGTAGACGCAGCCTAGCACCGCGCCGCCCACCCCGCAAAGTGCCCCGCCTTTTCCGGGTTGAGGCCTAACCAGACCTGCGCCGAGTTCGCTTCGCTCCAAATCGCGGCGACGAAGCGATGTCATCGCGCGCACACCACGCTCTCCGGGCAGGCAGACTAAGTGCGAAACCGGGACCGCCCTTGTTCATGTTCATTTCACTTCCGCGTCATGCTCTGCTAACTCGACGCGGCTACACCTTTAACCGAAGGTTTGCAACTACTGCCTCAAGACGTTCGAATCATCTACTTTGAAAAGGGGGAAGAATGAGTAAGAGTTACAGAATCGGTTTGTTTGCGGGTGCGTTCGTGCTCTTGGTTATGCCCGCTTTGCGTCTGTCTGCGGACCCCGGCCCAGGCCATGACGGTGAAACCAACCGGGGTCGCGATATTCGCCACGTATTGCTGATCAGCATTGATGGCATGCACGCGGTCGACTTTGAAAACTGCGCAGCGTCCAACGGTTGTCCGACTTTGGCCGCCCTTGGCCATACCGGCGTAACCTACACGCGCACTACCACTTCCAGGCCATCCGATTCGTTTCCCGGGCTGATGTCTCTGGTGACCGGCGGCAGCCCCAAGACCGTTGGCGCGTTCTACGACGTGGCCTACGATCGCGTCTTGGCCCCGCCTAAAACGACCACCGGCAACGGTCTGGCGGGTGGAACCTGCACCCAGGGAGTGATCAACGGAACGCAAACCGAATACGAAGAAGGCGTCGAAATCGACCAGACCATGGTCAACGGCGGCGGTCCCTACTCCCCAATCGACGGCGGCGTTCTATCCATTGATCCCAACAAGCTGATTCGCGATCCTTTCAATGGCTGCAATCCCGTTTATCCCTGGAATTTCGTTCGCACCAACACCATTTACGGCGTAATTCACGCCGCGGGCCTCTTCACCGCTTGGTCCGACAAACACCCCGTCTACGCCGTTGTTTCCGGACCGACCGGAACGTCCAGCCCCAGCAACGTCGACGACTACTACGCCCCCGAAGTAAATTCCAATCAGACCAACACCCTGCCAGTAACCACCGCCGGCAACAACTTCAACTGCTTGACGCTTGTGCCAAACGGAGGCGACTGGACGACCGACTTTCAAGCCATCCAGTGCTACGACCAGTTGAAGGTCAATGCGGTGGTGAACTGGATCAAGGGCCGGAATCATCTTGGCACCGCCAGCGCTCCCGTCCCGGCAATCTTGGGTATGAACTTCCAAGCGGTTAGCGTCGGGCAGAAGCTGATTGAGGGCGGAGCCAAGGGTGGTTACACAGATGCAGCCGGCACGCCTACGCCCAAGATGGCCAGCGAAATTGCCTTCGTGGACGCCGCCATCGGACAGATGGTTACCGCGCTCAAGCATCAACATCTCCTTGATTCCACCGCCATCATCATTACCGCCAAGCATGGCCAGTCGCCGATCGATACGAATCGTTTCTTTCCCATCCCGGGGCATTCGGGAACGAACGGCATGCCCCCCTCAGCGGTCCTCGCAGCCTTGCTCCCGGCGTCCGCCACCAGCGGCCTCGGGCTGGCCGAGGATGACATCTCGCAGCTCTGGCTAACCAATTCGAGCGATACCCTCACCGCCGTGGGCCTCCTGGAAACCAATGCGCAGGCGATAGGACTCGGCCAGATCTTTTACGGCGGCTCCCTCACAACCCTGTTCAACGCTCCTGGTGTGCCGAACGTTCCCGGTCCCTGCTGCCGTCTGCGAGAGGGCGGCGATCCGCGCTCGCCCGACATCATCGTGGCCCCCAACGTCGGCGTCGTCTACACCGGAAGCCTCAAAAAGCAATCCGAGCATGGTGGCTTCGCCCACGACGATACCAACGTGATGCTGTTGGTCTCGAACCCCGGCATTCGCGCCCGCACCAATACCAGCTTTGTGGAAACCAGTCAGGTGGCTCCGACCATCCTGCAGCTCCTGGGCCTGGATCCCTCGGCCCTCGACGCCGTCAGAACCGAAGGGACGCCGGTGCTTCCAGACTTGTTTGATTCCGACCACGACTAAGGCCTGCCGCCTTCGACGCAGCGGCGATTCTCAATCAACTAGAGCGCGGCATCACTGCCGCGCTCTTCTTTTGCAGGGCTTGCTGTCTTGGCCATCTCAACGGTAACTCGCCTGCGCGTACTGGGTGTTGGTGTCACCACCTAACTATGCAAGTTCGCTTCTAATTCGCCCCCGACCCCTTGGACATTGCGCCCCACTCCGGCGTAGCATCTAGCTCTCTCCTTTAGTTCAATTTCAGAGGTATGCGATGAAACGATTAATTCCGATTCCCAGTGGATGTGTCGATCAACTGAAAGAAGTTAAAGAGACAGGCATCGGCTATCAGATAGTTTCAGTGAAACTGAGGGACGGTAGATCATTCGATCAGGTCGTCACGAGTGAAGGCTGCGTTATAGAGGTCCGCGGGTACGAGGAGATTCCTTTTGCGCCTGAAGACGTGGCATCGGTGATGGTCAATCACAAGCGTTGGAATTTCAGGGAAGGATCGGACGCGCGCGCTAAAAGTAGGGCTGCAACTGCCTGACAGTTCCATCTTACGACCGGCAACCCCTCGGCTTCACTACCGTCGTCGCCAAAACGCGGTCCCCTTCGGTTTGCGAATCGTCTCCAGCGTCCACTGAAACAGGGCGTAAAGCATGAACCCGCCACTAAATAAGCCAACCGCCACTAATCCAATGACAGCCATCGCACGAACCCGGAGGCGCAGCCTTTAGGCTGGACCCAGAGAAACATCCCTGAACATCAAAAAGTACATAGCAGCGATCATCGCAATCACTGCAATCAATCCCCAAAATAAAAGTTTGTTTCCCCGGCGCCGCCAGGAAACACGCGCAAGAACGGGGAGCGAAATAATCTCAAAAAGAATGAGCAGTGTGGTCGGAGGTTTGTGCCCTGAATGCTGGGCTGGATACGCCGACGTGATGTATCTGTTCTCCATTGCGGTCGCCACTAGATAGATGCGTCGCCGCAGGCTACCGATACAGGTTTTTTGCGAATGCCCGCCCCGGTTATGATGGTGCATAAACTCGCTATGCAACCAACGGACGCGCTACTTATCATTACCGGCTCAATGGGATCAGGTAAGACAACCGTGCTGTCCGAAGCGTCTGACATTTTGTCAGTTCGGAATACCCCGCACGCTTCCATCGACTTGGACGCACTCGGAACGGCGCATCTCCCAAGTTCGCTTGAGAACAGCCAGTTGATGTATCGCAATCTTCGATCCGTGGAGGGAAGCTTGACGCCTCAACTGGCCCGCCGCCTTGGCGCAATGCCGTTATGACGCGGATTGTTTGGGCGGGGCCAACCGCCCTCCTTCCTTCTTTTCGGGCTCAGATCCTCCAGCATGGCATCCCTTAGCAGGGCATTTGCGCGGGTCTGATAGCCCCGGCCTTGCCGCCGCAGCCAGGCGATCACATCAGCGTCAAGGCGAAGAGTCAGCTGTTGCTTCACAGGTCGATAAAAGGGATTGCGCACTGCGTTTTGCCAGAACCTCTCCGTCAATTCTGGGATATCGGAGGTATCGGTCTCGTTGTCGGGAAGCCGAGAGAGCTTCTTAAGGTGGCGTTTGCGCCCGGCTGTGAGGAGGCTATCCGAGAGACTCTTCTTTACGATTTTCGTCATACCGTTTGCGCTCCTTCCGAACTGCTCTTCGCGCTGAGATAATGCGAATGATTTCGGGTTAGTCCTGGCCTTGGCTTCGTCCCACTCGAACCGGACCACGGAGGATTAGTATAACTCCACAAATGTAGCTACACAAGAGTAGTCCTGGCGTGCATCTTTGTGCTGGTCAAGAGCAGCCTTCCGATTAGCTGGGACGGGTCGCCTCGCCCATTTGACGCCCACCGCTCGCGACTTTATGCTCGGGTGTCGGTATCAGGAGCGTCGCGCGCAATTTCGTTAAATTCCGCATGATCGCGATCCTTGTACCCAACTGCTTTGCTTCCGGCATCAAACCGACTTCACGGTAGCCACAAGGAGGGACAATCATGAATTCCAAGCAAGTGGTTCTCGTCACCGGCTCCAGCACCGGCTTCGGCAGGCTGTTCGCAGATACCCTGGCTCGTAAAGGGCACACCGTTTTCGCGACCATGCGTGACCCTGGGGGCCGCAATGCCAAGAATGCCTCCGAAATCCGAACGCTGGCGGAAAAGGATTCGCTGCCCATTCACGTCCTTGAACTGGATGTGACCGACGACGCCTCGGTCGGCCGAGCTGTGGATGCCGCCGTCGCCAAAGCCGGCCGCATCGACGTCGCCATCAACAACGCCGGCTACTACCTTACTGGGCTCGAGGAGGCGGTCACCACCGAACAGGCGAGGCGCCTCATGGATACGAATTTTCTTGGCCCAGTGCGCGTAAATCGCGCCGTGCTTCCGCACATGCGGCGCCAACGCAGCGGCGTGCTTATCCACATCAGCAGCGGCGCCGGCCGCTTGATTCTTCCTGCCGCGGGTTTCTATTGCGCCAGCAAATTTGCGATGGAGGCGCTGGCCGAGGCGTACAGCTACGAACTTGCCGCGCAAGGAATTGAATCCGTGATTGTCGAGCCCGGCGCGTATGAAACACCTGTTTTCGGCAATACGGTTACGGCTGCCGATGAAGCCCGCACGGCTACGTATGGTGCCGTCAAGGAGATCCCCGCGAAGCTTCACGCGGCACTTTCCTCCAGCGCCGGCAATGCCCAGGAAGTAGCGGACGCTGTTCTGCGGATTATCGAGACCCCCGCGGGCGAGAAGCAGCTGCGGTATTTCGTCAGCCCCCAGAGTTATGGGGTCGAGGAGATCAACGCCCTCGCAAAGCAAGTGCAAGCCAAGGTGCTCGAAGCCTTCGGCCTCACCGCCGACACCAAATTCCGCAAAGGTAAGGCAGTCGGCTCCGTCTAGATTCATTCTCCGTGTAGGGACTGTCATCGGAAACGGCTCGGGCGGGTGCCCGACGTCGATTTTACGTCTGGGGCTGTGCGGGCGTCCCCAATGGGGATTCGCCTTTGCGAAGCCGCTGGTCAAAGTAGTTCACCGTAAGCACGACCATGAACCACTGCGGGATCAGGAGAATGCCCCAGAATCCCAGCAGCGGGAACGGCCTGATATACCATGCGTTCCCAACCAAATCTTGCAAACCCATAACCGTGTAGAGGAACGCGGTCACTCCCGCTGCGACCAGTGCCAGATACAAGAAGAACACCAACGCCAGCCTTCCCTGTCCGTCGCTCGCGAGCTGCCCGCCGCGCTCCAGCGACTTGAAGGCCCCGAGGCCCTCCAGGATCGCCACCGGGAACGCCGGCGCGCAGAAGAAAGCGAAGGCCAACGCGATGACCGGCGCCAACCGGCCCGCCGGAGCAGCGACGAAGCCGGCGAGCAGTATCAGCCAAAAGAGCCGTAACTGTTTGCGCCGAACCTGGCGGAGAGCCTGCCAGACGCTCACGCTACGGCCGCTGCGGATTTCGCCGGCGGCGAAGACCGACGCAGCCAATGCGCGGTAGACGACAGCAAGGGTCGCGAGGAACAGCACGGCTATAACGACCTTGACCCATTCGTCCATCGCAAGCCAGGCATCTCGCAGGGACTCGCCGGGCCGCAAGGGGAGGATGAGAATAGCCATTACGATCACAGCAAGGAGTTGCGCAAGGATAGGGACGCCCATCAACAGAACGAACATTCGCGCATGGCCCCGCAACAGGCGCCAGCTCTCTCGGAACAGTTCGACGGTGCCGATCCCGGAGGGATGCGCTTCGGTCATGTCCGGCTCCAAGGGGAAGTGAGACCAGGGTATCGGGAGAAGCTGGCAGAGTATACGCCACTTTGGTCGGCGCTTGTCCGGTAACCGCAGGACTTAACCAGTGTCCGGGGCGAATCCGACTAGCGGCGTCGTCGCAAATCGCAGACCATACTACACTGCGCCGCCCTAAGTACTTCCGATTCGGCTTGAGAAATTTTTCCTCCAGCGAATAAGAACTTTTGATGATGAAAGCTGTCCTCCTGGGGTGTATATAGGTGGCACATGGATAGGCATTTTTTGTATCTGTGGCCCGGGGGTGGGACGCGGCTCGATGGTCTTTGGGCCCTTCTCGCAAGGGAAGCTGTTCCTTCCATGGGAAAAACAAGCACAGTTGGCTGGGGAGGCAATCATGAGGCAGTGGGGTCGTGTTCTCGGTCTAACTCTCATTCTTCTATTTCTCGCCGTGCGAGTGGCCCCGCAAGGCGGCGCCACCGGTGCAATCACCGGCACCGTTCAGGATCCGTCCGGAGGGGCGATTGTCGCCGCTAAGGTCGAGATTGTGAGCGAAGCGACGGGCCAAGTTGTCCGCAACTTGATAACGGACACTTCGGGCTCCTTCACCGCCACTCTTCTCCCGGTGGGTTCTTACTCCGTCGAGGTGAGCGCGACCGGCTTTGCCAAGACGAAATTCTCCGGCGCCCTGGTGCGCGTGACGGAAACCACGCGGATGACAGCGGTACTGAAAGTGACCCAAGCGACCGAGGTGGTGACGGTTTCGGCGGAGGTCACCACGATCAATACGGCCGATGCCACGACGGGGGAAGCCCTCGGTGCTGCGGCGGTTTCCACCCTGCCTCTCCCGACTCAAAATTTTCAGCAATTGCTCTCGCTTTCGACGGGCGCGTCTTCGGATCTCAACAATGCCGGGGACTTGGGCCGCGGCACTGCACGGATCGACGTGAATGGCCAGCGAGAGACCAATAACAACTACCTGATCGAGGGAATCTCTTCCGCCGATTTCGGCAGTGGAGAGTTGACCTTCACCCCCATTCCGAATGCCAACGCCATCGAGGAATTCAAGGTCTCCACCAGCCTCTACGACGCCACGCAAGGCCGCAATGGCGGCGGCAACATCAACGCCGTGCTGAAAACTGGGGCAAACAAATACCATGCCGATGCGTGGGAGTTTTTTCGCAACACCGCACTGGATGCGAATGACTTCTTCCTCAACGAGGCCGGCAAACCCAGGCCGCGGATACAGCAAAACATCTTCGGGGCAGACGGAGGCGGACCAGTTGGCCGGAACGCGAAGCTTGGATACCTGTACTTGAATTATCAGGGCTCGCGCCAGCGCGCTGGCGGCTCGCCTGGAACGCTGATTAATGCCACCATCCCGGTGCTCCCGGACGTGCGCGACCAGGCCACCTTGATCAAGACCTTTTTCCCGAATGGCCTTCCCTCAGGGGTGACTAATCTCGATCCCGTGGCGGTCAAACTTCTGAACGCGCAGAGCAACCAGTTCGGTGGTCCCTTCCTCTTCCCCACCGTTCCCGGCACTCCGGGGCTCACTGCCGGTAGCGTGAATACCGGCCTGTTGACGCTCTCCTCTGTCGGGAGATACACCGAGAACCAGTTCTTGGTCAACTGGGACCGCCATTTCCGCGGGGATAAGGACAGCCTGGCGTGGCGCTTCTTCTGGTCCGATTCCGAGAGGTTTCAGCCTTTCGGCGCGGATTCCTTCCAGGTTCAAACCGGCGGCCCGGCAGCCGAAAACAACCTAAATTTTCCGCTCGACATTCCGCTGCGCGGACGTTTCGGCAGCATCACCGAGACCCACATCTTCAACAATCGCCTGGCGAACGAGTTCCGCTTTGGGGTCAACATCATCCGCGACGACCTGCTTGGCCAGAACACAGCGACCGCAGCGCAACTGGGGATTGTCCAGCCCGGCGGCAGCCTGGGAATCGACCGGTTCCAGCTCGGGAGTTTTGCGTTTGGCCCGTTTCCCGGCAGCGGTCAATTCGAGCTCTCGGATTCCTTCATTGTGGGAGACACGATGAGCTGGACACGCGGGTCCCACACCCTCCGGTTCGGCGGCGAGGTGGACCACACCAGCATGCGCCGAATCCTTAACGTTATCGGCAATCCTCTGGTATTTTTCGCTACCCGCGCCCCTTTCCCAGTGACGGATTTTCAAAACTTCCTGCTGGGCTCCCCTGTGGTGGCTTTGGGCAGCGGTGGCGCAGCCAACCACGACTACCGCTTCCCTGCTTATGGCGTCTTTGCCCAGGACGACTATAAAGTGAGCGGGCGCTTGACGCTGAACCTCGGGTTTCGCCTGGAGGTCGTCGGCGCGCCCTATGACCAGCTCTGCCAGATCGCGAATGTGGATACGACGGCGGCGGCGCCGCCAACCGGGCAGCCTTTCGTGTATGGCTCCTGCGTCAGCCGGTTCAACATTCCCGGTTTCACTGGGAACCTCAACCGTACGCTCCTGCGCAACAATTACGCCACCGTCCCGGAGCCGCGCATCGGCTTCGCTTACGACCTCTTTGGAGATCACAGAACAGTGGTCCGTGGCGGCTACGGCATTTACGCCAATCGAGAGGACATAGGCGCTGTGGACAACCTGTCCTTTAATCCTCCCTTTTTGGTTGTCAGCGTCCCCTCCGTGCTGCCGGCGGGAAGTTTGTCCTGCCTCTTTTTTGTAAGCCAGAATTGCAGCGGCACGGCGCTTATCCCGGGTCCGGGCATGGTGAGCGCCAACTTCGTGCCAACTCCTTCCTTCTTTCAGGGCTTTGTCGACAGCAAGGGTAATCCAACAACCGACACAACCCAGTCACCGGTATTTTCGGGCAACGTCAACTCCTTCGGTGGCCTGGCAGTGCCGCTCCACTGGATCTCGGCAACGACCCAGCAGTGGAACCTGTCCGTGGAGCGCGACCTGGGGAAGAACTGGTTCGTCTCGGTGGGCTACGTAGGAACCAAGGGCACGCACTTGCGTGTGACCTACGATCCCGACCAGGCCAACCTGGTCAGTCCTCAGAATCCGATTACATTGACCGCGCAAAACGGACAGAAATTCACTATTACGCAAAATACCATCGCCAACGCCGGAGCAAGAGCGCCTTTCCAACCCCTGGGACCGTCCGGCTTTGAAGCTTTCTCTCCCATTGCCAACTCCATCTACCATTCCATGCAGCTCACGGTTGCGCATCACTTCGCCGGGGGCCTGTATCTCCAGAGCGCCTACACCTATTCCAGATCGATCGACGACGACTCAACGGTCAGTGTGGCCTTTGTCAGCTTTTTCAACGATCAGAACAATCCGCGCGGCTCTCGCGGCCTCTCGGATTTCGATCACCGGCATCGCTCCATCACCAGCTTCGTTTATGAACTGCCGTTCTACAAGAACACCGGCGGGATCAAGGGGCGGGCGCTGGGTGGCTGGCAGACCAGCGGCGTGCTCACGGTGCAATCGGGTGCGCCTTTCTCGGTTCTGGATTCGGCCGGAGGCACCGCCTTACAACTGGACGGCGGCTCGTCATTTTCGGCGGGTTTCGCCCCCGGATTCAGTTGCCGCAACGCGGTCACCCCTGGGAGCAATGAGTCACGGCTTAATAACTTCGTGAACCCCAACGCCTTTATTCCGGCGCCAATAGTCGGGCCGGATGGCTCGACGGGTTTTGGCGACGTTCCTCGCAATTGTTTCATCGGACCACATCAGGCGAACATGGACTTGTCTATTGGCAAGACCATTCGCATCGCCGAAACCCAAAGCGTTCTGTTCCGCGCCGAGTTTCTTAACGTGGCCAACCATCCTTCGTTCGCCAATCCGCCAGCCACGGACGTCGAAAACCCAAGTTCGCTGGCGAAGATCAACTCGACGGTTGGTAATCCGCGGTTCATCCAGTTCTCTTTGAAGTATTCGTTTTAACGTATCCCGGACGGCGGCCCAAACACGCAAACCCAGGGGCGCGGGCGTTGACTTGCATTTTCTACCTTGCCGAGCGCCGGACCCTTCGATTTTTTGCAAGGGTCCGGGGTTAGAGCGAACTTCAAGCAT
>Ga0207011_1111_pt1 | contig 16954 bp, 14 predicted proteins | sample Alteio_BWMinCont_79_FD_153466 | JGI IMG/M metagenome (GOLD analysis project Ga0207011, IMG submission 153466) | Enriched cells from forest soil in Barre Woods Harvard Forest LTER site, Petersham, Massachusetts, United States -... | ecosystem: Environmental > Terrestrial > Soil > Temperate forest >...
TGCTTTATCCACGAGCCGATTGAGCCTGGCGCATGTTTTTGCATTCCCTCCTACAAAGTGGGGACATTTGAATACAATTATTTTCCCCAGGCGCCGGAAATTGACGGTTTTTGATACTACCTTAATTGTCGACGATTGTTGTGCAGTTTTGCCTGAGCTGGGGGCGGCAGAGGGTTTGGCCGGAGTTTCTTGCGCTGCCGGACTATCATGTGCCGCTGGCGTATCACTTGGAGCCTGAGATTCCTGCGCTGGAGAATTGTCCGGCGTGGCCGATACGGGCGCAATTATCAGCGAGCAGCTGATTAAAAGAGATACCGCCAGTGCTAAGTCTAAAAGATGCAGCGGTCTTTTCGCTGCCCCAATTTGCATCGGCCTTCCCCTCATAAATAACACCTTCCTCATGCAGTCACGGGTGTTCTACATGGAAGGGCCAATAAATTACGAGTGTTCCTTTCGCCCTGACGGAGTGCACAAGGCTCGACTGGTTGTCGTGTAACAACTGTGCAACGTATTCTGCCCTTGCCGTTGGTACGATGCACCCGTCCACCTTACCAGACCGAGTAATTCTTGAAGAAGCACGAGGACTAGCTGATATGTTTAACCAATTAAGAGCGATTGCTGCCTCTGCCTTTTTAACCCTGGCGCTTGTCTTACCCGCCTCGGCGCAGGGCGCAACTTTTGACATGAACAGCCTGGTTGCGGCCGGATCTGGCAGTCAGGGCAACACCACCTCAATTACACTCAGTGGCACGGCCAATGCACCGCCGGGGCTAGTCACCAATAAAACCAACAAAAACATACCGATGAAACATTTTGCTCCTCTGCCCGTTGTCAGCTCAAGAGGCCTGGCGCCGGTCTTTGGCTTAGTCGGATATGGCAGTTTAATCGGTTACGGTGCAGGCGGGCCTGCTGTATCGCCACAGGACTATGTGGACTCACCCAACCAGACCGACACAAACAACGACCTTGCAGCCCAGCAGGCAATCCTCAACTGGGAGCGAGCCAACGATGCACAGGATATGGCCAACGCAGCAGCCCAGGGTTTCGGTGCCGGGAGCCCCACCGGTTACGGCCCGGGGAATGCGGTGGGTACCGGCATGGGGCCCGCCTTTGGAAACAACCTTGGCAATGCATTTAGTAACGGGGCCGGCTTCTGAGCTTCTCAGGCAGCAGTATTTCCAACCTGTGGCGAGCAATCTTTTAATAGCCCCTGAGTGAAAATCAGTTTATTCATTTACGGGGGAACGCTCTCGCTTTTTCTCCGTCTTTGCCAGCATGTTTGCAATTGCCAGCCCTAGACAGTCCACTGGCTGCCAGTGGTCCGTGATATGGAACATGTCGTGGCCGCTGGTCATTGCCACCATGAGCGTATCGCTCATAGGTGCCGTCGATGTACAGGTTGCCGGACTGCTTGGACCTACCGCCCAGGCAGCCGTGGGGCTGGCTGAGCACGTCCTGTCCATGTTTAACATGTTGATCCTTTCAGTTGGAGTGGGAACGACAGCGATCGTGGCGCGCGCAGTCGGCGCTAAGAACCATAGCGAGGTGGAATATTCGACCGCCCAATCAATCACTTTGTCGCTTTTCATGGGCTTATTATTGTCCTGTTGTGCGGCTTGGAGTGCCCACTTAATAATTCCCTGCTTTGCACAGGATCCGGCGGTCGCCTCCCAGAGCGTTATGTATCTCGGTATTTACGCACTATATATGGTGCCGTTTTCGCTGGTGTGCATTTCAAATTCGGCATTGAGAGCTATTGGTGCTCCAGGTCTTACAGTGGCGATTGTTTTGACCGAACTGCTCGTTAACATATTAGGCGATTACGCGACAGTGATCGGCAATTGGCCGGTCGCTGGGCTCGGCATACGAGGAATTGCCTGTTCGTCGATTGCGGGCGCTGTCAGTGCTTCTTGCGTCGCAGCATTATGCATCTGGTACTCGCCACTTAAGTTGGCCTTCCGCAAACTGCTGCCAATTTCGATCGATGCTGCCATGCGTGTTTTGCGCATTGGAGTGCCGGCCGCCATTCACGGGGTGACCTGGGCCTTGAGTGTCTTTCTTGTCTTCTTCATTCTGAAAGCTGTTCACAACCCGACCGCTGCCCTTGCGTCATGGGCCATCGGCATGCGAGTGGAGGCACTTTTGCTTATACCGCTCATAGCGCTGCGGCTTAGTGTTGCTTCAATTGTGGGACAATCTCTGGGCGCGCGGCAGACCGCCGTTGCCGTTCGAGCAGGGTGGAGCGTAGCCGGCATCGCAGTTACTTTGATGTCTGCGATTGGCACTGCAGTATTTATGTTTGCCAAACAGATTGTCGCTGCTTTTAGTGCTGATGCCACTACTATTGAATACACGGCCAGCTTCCTTTGCTTTGGTGCCGTCGCGTTACCGTTTCGGGGGCTGGATAACGCCTTGAGCGGCGCGCTTCAGGGCGCCGGAGACACGCGAACTTCAATGTGGATTCTCCTGTTTACCAATTGGATCGTCCGCCTGCCGCTTGCCTGGTTGCTATGCCTTAAGTTGGAATGCGGTCCGCCGGGAGCCTGGATGGCAATTGCCATTTCAGGCATTTTGGCTGCCCTTCTGATTTGTCTGCGGTACGCTCAGGGATCCTGGACGAAAAAAGCTGTTTAGTCGAAGGCAGGTTTACGCTGTTGGGACAGCGCCCAGAATCGCTTAGTGTGGAATGATTTTGTCGATCGATTCGCCAGAGAAAGGAATTTATGAGCAAAAATGCTATGGTAACAGCATGGATCCCAACCTGAAAAAGAAAGCTTTCGCCGGAGTGATTATCGTTCCCCTCGTGCTGGGGTTTATGATCTTCCTGTCTGCCTGGAGTATCAATTATTGGCAGGCATGGGTCTTTCTGGTCGTATATACGATCGCTACCGGGCAGATGGTTTTTTCGCTAATGAAAAACGACCCGGCACTTCTTGAGCGGCGAATGAAGGGCGGACCGCGGGCAGAGCCAAGACCGGCTCAGCGCATTATCATGTGGTGCATGTCAACCGCCTTTGTCGCCCTTTTTGTCGTGTCTGGTTTCGACCACAGGTTTGGCTGGTCCCAGCCCTCTATGCCATTGGTAATTGTCGGCGATACCCTGCTTGTGCTGAGCTTCTATCTCTTCAACCTGGTGTTTCGCGAGAACAGTTTTGCCTCCTCGACAATCAGAATCAATGAAGGGCAGAAAGTAATTTCGACTGGGCTATACGGCATCATTCGTCATCCCATGTATTTTGCGGGGATGCTGTTCATTGTTTCTATTCCATTAGCTTTGGGATCCCTCTGGAGTCTTCTCGTTGTGCTCCCCACAGTCCCGTTTATGGGCTGGCGCATTGCTGACGAGGAGAAGATGCTTTGCACCGAACTCGAAGGCTACAGCGAATACTGCAAGAAAGTGAAATACAGGGTGATCCCGGGGCTCTACTAGTGGCGAACAGCGAATCAGCCACTAAGACGTTGTGATTCGCCCCTATCCTTCAGCACATGCGCTATGTACTGAAGTGTACTTTTGGCCGATGGTGTCAGACTGTTATCCTCTCCCATTCTTTTTTTGCAGGTTGCTCTTACCTGTTATAGCTGCGTTAAACGTCGGGTCCATCTTTAGTGCCCGGGCATAGGCCGCTTCCGCGGCTGGGTAATCGTTCAAGTCTTGCAGGCAGTCGCCCAGGTCGGTATCGAGTAAGACGAGCGCGCTCTTGTACTTTTGGGGATCAGGGCGGCTAACAGAATCAAAGGGACTGAGGCTGCCCGAGTAGCATTTTTCAAGCGGCTCGATGGCTGACTGCAAAGGAGTCACCGCGCTCTTAGCATTGCCAGTTAGGCGTAAGCAAACGGCGTATTTGTGCAGGGCTTCGACGTCATCCTTGCTAAAAACACGATCCCAGTATTTGACATAGGTAAGGCGATCCTTCAGAGTGTCAGCGCCTTCTCGCCACCTCTTGTGCGTCATGTAATAGTCACCCAGGGTCGATAGGGCCTGATTTACGGGCTCTGGAAATTCATGTGCCTGCCTGCGCTCAGCATTCACAACTTTGAGCAAGTATTCTTCGGCTTCTTTGCTCCGACCAGTCGCGTCATAAACCATTGCCAATTCTAAAGGATACCCTTCAGAAATGGTGGGAGGTTTTGGCTCGGATCCGTGTTCATGTATTTCTACACTTCTTAGCAAAAGAGGCTCAGCCTTATCCCATTCTTTGTCTTGAATATACTGGTTTGTCAGTGACTGCAGTGTCAATCTGATTGTTTTCTTTTCGCCGTTGGCGTCAGCGGCTTTAAGCGCTGCCTCAAACAATTCCTTAGTCTTCTTTTTGTCGTTTGCACACTCTGCAGCCATTGCTTGACACCACAACCGATCGGCCTCGGTCTTTGGCACCATGACGCCGTCCTCCCAGGTTCCCACCCATGAATATTGCAATGGGCTGTCTTTGCTTATTTTAAGAACAGGCCCCGGGAAAGAGGTTTTTTTTGGTGATGCACAACCGACACAGGCGACTGCAAAGAGCACCAGGACAAGAGCGACATACTGAATTTTGTTAAAAGTGCAATGCATGGTTTTCTATAACTCTCAGGGGGACTTGTTAGATTGTCACGGTTGGAGGTGTGGCAGAGGAATTGCAATCTTCAGGATAGAAGAAAGCAAAACCTTAGGCAAGCGTTCAAGTTCCGTAGGTAGGCACCACGATTAGTTGGCAAGCGGTCATAATGACATAAACTCAATGGATGGATTTAAACATGGAAAAATGCGGAAATCCCCGTCGAACTTGTGGATCTTGTGGCTGTATGCTGTTCGCTTACACCTTCCCTTGGCGATACGCAGATAGATTGTACGACAGCAACAGGCAATAATGCCCAAGCAGCAATTACAGGAGGCATGAAAATAAACGTGACTGAGAAATCTCACGACATGACCCGTGATCAGATGATCCTCCACATTCGTGCAGCCAACGAGGTTGCAAAAGAATGGAAGAGTTTTGGGCATCATCCATTTGGAGCAGTTCTTGTTGCACCAGACAATCAGCGAATTCTTATGCGTCAAGGAAACATTAATGTGATGCGCCACGCTGAAACAGAGTTGCCTCGCCGTGCCTCTGAAGCCTTCTCACCCGAGTATTTATCTAAATGTACACTTGTTACCACCATGGAGCCATGTGCGATGTGCGCAGGAAATATTTACTTTGCCAACATCGGAAAAGTTGTATATGGTGCATCGGAAGAAACGCTCAGGAAGCTGACAGGCACTAGCCAGATGAACCCGACGTTGAACCTGCCTTGCAAAAAAGTATTCGATTCCGGTCAAAAACCGATTCAAGTATACGGGCCGTTCCCCGAATTGGAAGCAGAGCTTATCGAACCTCACAAAGGATTCTGGAATTAAGTAGCTCAATTTAGCAAAAGACCATGCCTGCGTTGAACAGATCGAAACGTGGTGCTGAGCTCATAGCTGTTGGTACTTGTGAGAAATCCCTACCCCAATTTCTTAACTCGAAGGCGGCCCCAGTCCATTAAAGTTAGAGGGCATTTTGCTCAGCAGGAGCAGCTGGCAAGGCACCCGAATATTTACGATCGAAATTGTCTTTAGGGTTGGGGCCCCAGCCGTGTGCTTCAGTACTGCCGTCGGCACCATTTTTTATAGACAGTCCTACACCGTTTGTCCATTGCAGTGTCCGGTCGCCGTTGTCCCATTTTTGTTCGTCGAAATTGTCTGTAGGGTCGGGGCCCCAGGCGTGTGCCTCAGTAATGCCGTCGGCACCACGTTTTGCAGACATGCCTACACCGTTTGCCCATAGCTTTGTCTCATCGCCGTTGTTCAATTGTTGATCGTCAAAATTATTGACAGCTTCTGGGCCCCAGAAGTGCCATTTGTAGCCATTATCTAAGGTCCATTGTGTATAGCCATAATTTTTTCCGTCTGAAACCTCATTTAGTGTGATACTTCGATCCGGACTATTGGTGACGGTGACTTCCGGTCCGTTGTTTGGTAGGGTTCCGTGCCCGGTTTCTACACCTTTGGAATCAACAATTGTGTCCCAGGTGCCGGCCCCAGGACCGATTAATTTGCCGATTGTATGGCCATTGGCGTCCGTTTTTATTTCATATACAGTGTCGGTTGATTCATTCTCATCCGCCTTCGTCCAACCGGGGTCGGCTTTGCGGCCACGATCAGTGGTATCACCAGCGAAGGGCTTGAAGAAGTCTTTTGTCTTCAGGAGATCGGCAAACAGATTGATGTTCACAGTTGGAAGAACCCCGTCTGTGGCTGTCGATTTCCAGATTGGGGATAGGGGCAAATCAACTATGTGGCCCATTGCATCTTGTGAAACGAAAGTTGATTCCTTATCTTTTGCAGCAATTGCAGTTGAGTCGGAAGAAAATGTTTCAACGTCCAAAGCGTCTCCAATTGATAATTTCCCTACGGAGTTGCCCTTCGTCTGCGCGATCGTCCAACCGACAGGTCGACTGGATCCGGGAAATGGGTTGGTGATGTCTTTTTCAAGAATGGACATGAGCGCGTCTGCATCATGCGGATTGTTTTGGAATGATTTGACGATTTGATCAATTTTTTCGGGCTGGTTTAGTACGATGGCTTCTTCCAGATTTTGCAGTTTGAGCCTCTGATCGGGGGCCAAGCTGCTCTTCATATCGCTATTGCGGTGCTCCAGGACATTCCAGGCTAGTGACAGCCCAGGTGTCATATTGTGGTCGGCACTGTCTTGAAAAACCTGGTCGAGGAAGTCGACGGAGGTTGTGTCTGTTTGAGAAGCTTGGGCTGCTTTCCCTGTGTCAGTTTGACTGGCGGGAGCATTAGCCGCTTTGCCGCTATCGCTCTGGCTGGCCTGAAGCAGTCGTGCATGTGTATCATCTGCTTGGACGCCGGCGGGTGTTGGCAGACTTGATTCTAGTTTTTGGTTATTCATATTGGCCTCGCGGGGGATAGGGCCGTACCCTCAGGTTTATCCGGAAAGGCATGCATTTTGACAATCGAAACAATTTTGATCGGTAACCACGGAAACACTTTTGTAACAAATGAATTATGGGAAATGTGCGGGGACTACGTAGGACACGGGATTCCCGAATTGACGACTTGTCTGTAAGTGTCGAGAATGGACCTTAACCCCCCGTCGTCCTTTGACCCCTTCCCCTGGGGTGCTGTTTCATGGCACAAGAAGCTCAAGCTGACTTTCAAACAATTGCGCAGTGTTCGCCTCCGGCGACCACCGGCGACGGGCCGCTTAACTTCCTTGACCTGCGCTGGCCGGACCAATTGATGGGCAAGGGCTTAGCTGCACCGTGCGAACAGTTGCCGGAGCAAATTGCATTTTTTCAAAATGTGGGTGCTAAGGACCAGGTGTCAACGCCGTCCAAGGACCAGGTGTTGTCACCGACCAAGGACCAGGTTGTGCCGCCGGCCAAGGGGCCAGTGGACGACGCACGCGATCATTTGAGTGCACTGGCGGATAGCTTGGTCACGTCTAAATTGATGAAGTCGAAAGACAGCGACCGATTCAAGGCTGATATGGCCGCATTTGAGTCGCGTGCTGGACAGGCCGGACTGGATGCTAGTGAAGTTGCCAAAACGTACCAAAATGTGCGGCAATTGATCGAATTTTCCGGGCAGGGGGCTGTCGACCAACCCGGTCGTATCAAGGCAGCAGAACAGGCGTTGCACCATGCGGCCTATCCGACCCAGATCGATCAGGGCCGGCACGACACCTGTAATGTTGCCACCGTCGAGGTGCGCACATTTATGCGCAATCCGTCCGCCGCCACCAAGCTGATCGCTGACGTTGCCACCACAGGGAGTTTCACGTCGGCTGATGGCACAAAGATTGCCGTCGATGCCAAAAGCCTTAAAACTGACGAAGAGTCATCGCAAAATCCCACACCCGACCGCGAACGCAGCTATGCCAGTCAAATATTTCAAATCACAGCGGCAAACGTTTACTGGCAAAGGCAGGAGGCCGATCCAGCCGGTAACTATGCCACCAAGGGCAGCCTGCGCTTTGAGCAGGACCCTTCAAAGCGCGGCTACTTCACGAACGACACCGGCGAAAGGCTAATGGCTTACTGGAGCAACCCGCCTAAAGAATTGTCGAAGGGGCCGGCCATGGGAGCATCGGCTCTGAAGGATATTGCCGATCAGATTACGGGAAACAATGACGATGGATTTGTTATCGAAAACAAAATCAAGGGTGGCCCAAACACTGTGCAAGTTGCGTCAGAGAAAGATTTGCGGGACGCCCTGAGCAATATTAAGAAGGCCGGTCATCTGCCGGCCATAATCCGCGTGCACACGGGCAACGAGCCTTTCCTGAGCGACCAGGGCGGCACGCTCTCGCGCAGCAAGGGTGTTTGGCATGTCGTGTCGATAACTGCCTTCGATGAGCAAACAGGCAAGGTCTCAATAGACAATCAATGGGGCAAGAGCTCTGACCACCAGATAAAAATCAGTGATCTGTATAATGCCACTTTGGAACCGAAGCAAAATTCGTGGCAGATGATCCACGAGTCGACAATGCCTGCTATCCATTTACACTGGCCCTGGAGTGCACCGCTTCTTCCAGAGAACGAGCTCTGGTTGCACTAGGCCGCATACTGTTTGACAGGCAGTTTCATGTTCGACTGCCATGGGCGTTGGTGATTTTTGACTGGCGCGCCGGGGAGAACGGCTTCAATTCGGGCAACCGAAGGGCTAAACAGGCCAAATATTCAGCATTTAACACTTCGGAAACAACTTTGCGGCCTTCCCCACTTAATATGCACTAACTTACTACCTTGCTCTATTTTTCTTTTGAAAGCCGGGGTTTTCTCTTGGCCCTCGATTCTTCCTATGGATTAGAAGTCCCGACAACAGCGCAGCAGCAGCCCGCTGATAAACCATTGCAAGACCCGGTCGAAGCAATGAAGCAGCTTGTCGAAGCGAGTAACAAAACACTTTCTCAACCTTCGCCCTCTGAAGCGCAGAGCGGACGCTCTGCTTCTGACTCCCAGCCGGCCTTTCTTGATATGGGAGACACCGGGGGCCTTTATAAATCTCAAGTTGCTAAGCCGGCTGCCGATGCCAGTCCCCAGGCCCCCGCTGCCGATGCCAGTCCCCAGGCCCCCTCTGCCGATGCCGGCACTAAGGATGCTGCTGCCGATGCTGGCACTAAGCCTTCGCCTGCCGATACCAGTCCCCAGCCCCACACCACCGAGGCAAGCGCCAAAACGCCAGTCGCCGAGCGAGGCCACACCGCCGAGGCCGGCGCTGAGGAGGCGGCTTCACCCAAGCCTATAGATTGGAGAGGTGACGGCAGCGGCAAGATTGTGCCGGCCTCGGAGCATATTGTAGCCAAAGGTGAAACGCTTGAAGGCATTGCCCGCCAGTCACTGGGACCGCAGGCCAGTGCTAAGGAAGTGCACCGCTATGCCCAGGTGATGGCCGGCATCAATGGCATAGAAGATCCGACCAAATTGCAACCGGGCACAAAGATCGACATACCTTCCCATAATAAGGATGGTTCGATCGGATTTACAAATCCGGACGACAAAAACGAGCGTTTTTCCATTCATAAGGATGGCACGGTCGAGGAACATAACAAGGCCGATGGCACAAGCTATACCCACAACAATGTGGGAAAAGATGGAAGTTACAGCGAATACCATTCCGGCCCCAAACCGGAAGACAACTACTCCTCGGACTATGACGCAAAAACTCACCTTACGACCAAAACCACTGCCGATGATAACGGCAATCCAGTTGTCACCGATAACTCCGGATACAAGAAAACAACAGATTCGACCGGAGTTGTGCACGAAACCTATAGCGGCGATGATCAGACCAAATCAGCAGATACCACCGAACTGACTGGCGACACTGTTAGACATAATCGTGACGGTTCGACGGTCACTCTCTCTAAAACAGATCATGATACCGTTGCTGAGGACACTGACGGCACCAAGACGACAAAGTGGGCCGACGGCACGGTAAAAGTGCAAAAGACTGATGACCAGGGACATGAAACCGGTTATTCGCGTGGACCAAAAGCCGAAGGCGGATATCAGGAACACGGCTGGGGACCGACGGCCAAAGACAACTATGATGAGACTTATGACCCAAAGACGGGTACCACAATAAGGCAGGAAGGCAAGGGCACGCCGGAAGAAAAAACGACGACGACCTGGGCCAACGGCACAACCAAAGTTGAGTCCAAAGACGGCAAAAATTATCAAAAAAATGCAGACGGATCCGAGCACCACTGGGGCAAGGAAAATTATGACAAGCCGGCCTATAACTACGATAACGACAAGCATTTAACTGATGCGAAAAAAGATCTCAATCAGCAAGTGAAAGATCATGTGCCCCAGGAAAAGCAAGCTGCTTTCAAGAAAGATATGGATGATTTTGAGGCGCGCGCCAAGAAGGATCATCTCTCTCCCGAGGAAGTGGCAAAAACCTACGACCAAATGAGCAAAATGCTCAAGGCGCCAGAGGATAAAGCCGTCGTCTCAGGTAAGGACCGCGCCCTGCTTGCCGAAGGGCTGATTCACCAGGTCGCTCATCCTGAAGCCACCAAACAAGGTGTAGACAATACATGCAATGTTACAACCGTGGCTGAAAACACCCTGGCAAAAAATCCGTCCAAGATTGCCCAAATGGAAGCCGAAACTGCGCTGACCGGACAATGGACAGCACCGGACGGCAAAGTGATCAAGATAGACAGCGCCAGCCTGAAACCAGGGGCTCAGGAAAGCGTCTATCCTCCCGCCGATCCTAGCTCTCGCAGTTATGCAACCCAGGTGGCCAATCTTGTTATGGCCAACGATGCTCTGCAGCGCCGCATTCCCCCCGAGTCATATGTGCAGAGAAATCCGGCCTTCCCCGGCGATACCGGTGAGCGCAGATTGGACGCTTCCGGCAAAGAGATTTCCTATCAACAATATGACGCCAAAGGCGATACCTGGAGAAATCAGCCGGACAACAGCCCCGGGGTAACCAATCATGAAATCGCGGCAGAAGGTAAGCGCCTCAATGGCAAGGATTATCATTTGTTGTCTATCAACGACGACACACAGGGTGGTGTAGATAACATCAGGAGTGCCAAGGATTTGCAAGATAAGCTGCTGCAACTAAAGCAACAGGGGCAGCTGCCTGTGACGATCGCAGTGGACGGCAACCATCCACCAATCGCTTCCGACCCCAAGGACGGCTACGGACCGCACGTAGTGACCATTGACAGTTATAACGAAGTAGATAACACAGTTCATATAACAAATCAGTGGAACCCCAATGATGACCATGATGTGAGCGTGCCTGCCCTTTATCAAAATGCCAAGCGAGAGGGAGTACAAAATTAAGGCCACTAAGTAATGTGATACGGGAAAGGAGAAAGAGAAGAAAAGATGGATATTGATTTCAGCACTCATTCAGGAGACACCAGAGTAGCCGCCGCCCAGAATGGCGATGTTTCTGGTCTGAGTTCTGCTCTTCACAGAGGAAATTTTATGGAAGCAAACCCAACCGCTGTGAAAAAGGTCAACGGTCTAGGTGCGATAGAAGAGATGCAAATGCCGGCGTCCTGGAAGCAGTTCGACAATAGTATGCCCCAGCAAAGATCCGTTGTTTTTCAACGCCCTGATAATGATTCCACTAATATCGGTTTTATCGAGCGAGATCGCCCGGTCTCTGCAAGTTCCTCCGCTGCATTCAAATCCATTGTTGATCCAGGTCTTTCCACCCCCCGGGTGTTGTACTCAGATAATCAGCCTGCCACCGCCCAAAATACCGAGATGTTCAAGTCCATTGCCGGCGCACTGGGTCTGACCACGGTAGGCGACAATCAGCTCACCAGCCCGGCCACGGACCCGGACAGCCGCCAACCTGCTTTTCATTTAAGCCGGGCACGGGTAGTTGACGTTAACGGCAAAAAAGCGATTGCAATAGATGGCTGGTACACTAAGATGGACGACCACGCTAATGTGAAAATGACCGCCGCTGGACCGGATAAGCGCTACTACAGTGGCCTCTTCTTTGATGCCAACGGTCAGGGGACCAAGGTCGACGAAATTTACATGACCGCTGAAAACCAGGCGTCGGCTGTTGCTAACAAGGACGTTTTTTCATCAGCAACCAAATCAATTAAGTGGCGTTAGGCAGGTATCAAATATGGTGCTGCTCAAGTCGTTGATCAAGAGCTGCAGTTTTTTGCCGTTCAGCAACTTTATTGTCATCACCACTATGATCTTGGCATTTGCTGTTTTTTGTTGTCCGGGTGAGGTGAGGGCGGAGGAAGAGGAATTTTCGTCCAAACTATGGCGCCAGGCGAGGGTGGGCGAATCAAAACAATGGACTCGTGAGCCGATGCTGCCGAAACTCCTGGAAAGGGGTTACCTCGAAGGCCTGGAACGGAAGAAAGTGCATGAGATGCTCGGCTCCCCTGAGCTATCTGATCAAATATTGCCCGGTGGTGATCATCAATCAACTGTCGACCACTATCTTGTCTCATCGAAAAACGATCAACATCTTTGCCTGCAGTTTGATAACAGAGACAAAGTGATAAGTATCTATGTCGAGTCAAGCCCGCTGATACTGCCAAATTATGGTGGCAAGGGCAGATTAGGGGCGCTTTTACGGCAGCCCGAGCTGGACGCTTTCCTGAGTGGACGGACTGAAGAGACAGTTCTAAGAAAGAGCGTATCTGATCTTGAGCGGATGTTAGGCGCTCCAAGCAAAGTAATGAAAAATAGATCGCAGTCGGCTGGGCGCGATTGGCGCTGGCTCATTTATGTCTACCAGCTTTCCCCTGATGGTGCAAAAGCTATTCTCTTCACCTTCAACGCCGACAGCGGCAAGATGCATGAATATCGTGTGCAAACACTTTTGGCACTGGATTCTCCTGATTCTCCCCGAAAATGAGCTTCGCTGTCGAAGTAATCTTGGTAGCGCCGCCATCCTGGCGGCAATTTGGGGGCGCCGCCATCCTGGCGGCATCTTCATTTAGGGAGCACATAGAAAAGCGCTTTTCCGGGGCCGGCTGGAAGCCGGCGGTCCCAGGAGGACAGCCTATTGCTGCAGACATTACACCTTATGTGAACGGCATTGGGCTGTGCCTTTCGATTTTGCCAGTCCTAACAACTCCATAACAATTGGCTAGTATCCTCTGGGCATTGGACGAGACTAGGTTTCGCCAAACCAAGCTAAGCCAGTCCCCCGGCCACCCGCTTACCCCCATTATCACTTCAGACGCTTGGCTCCTGGTAGAGATTGCTCCCTGCGCGATCTAGTGCCACACGTTTTCTATTGAGGTTTTGACCATGCCTAACCCACCAGATGCAACACTCAAACAGACTGCCGACACGGGAGAGACGGTCGTTTCAAAGTCCGATGCGACCCTTGCTCACAGCACCTCGACAAAACTGATCGATCAAGTCCACGACTCCCGCTCTTCACAAACCGATGCGCCAAAAACATACGGGAACCAAACGATGAACCATTTGCAGCAAAAAGGAGTGCTTCCCAACCTGGCACTCTCTCATGACCTGCAGAAACCGGCTGCTGATGCTGCTTCCCATGCCGCGCTCGTTGCCTCTGACCATATCACGACCAGTGTTGGTGCCCATACTGCAACGGAAGCTGTTCAGGTTGCTCCCGATAGTGCGGTCAAAGTAAATGTGCCGACTGAGCGCACGACGCTCGATAAAAGTGATGGCCCCGTATTGATCAAGACACCTAGCGGTAAACAGCAGATCTATGACGGGTCTTATCAAGTAAGGACCTATCCCAACGGCGATCAATATTTTGAATTTGGTAACGATTTCAAGGCCGATATTAAGACAGACGCTGCCGGCACCCTTACGATGCGCAGTTGGAAAGGCAGTGGCAAGGATGGTGCCGAGGTAGATAAGTATTATGCAGATGGTGCCGTTGAAAAAGATCACAAAGATGGGAGTGGAGAAACAGTCAAGCAGCTGCCTGACGGTAGTCAAATTGTTCACAGCTGGTCGCCTGATCAGTATTGGAACAATTACAACCAGGCAATATCTGCAAACGGCCTGGATGTGACTACTCAGTATCTAAACGGACGAACCTTGAATGAAGAGAGAGACGCTACGGATGACAGATCGTTAACTGGTCGTGGCACAGGTTATGGCATCACTAACGAAGGATATATTACAACTCCGTATACAGGTCACCTGACTTCAAAAGGTCCAGATGCAAACGACAACTATCAGACTTGGACAAATTTCAATGGAGGCGATTTCATTAAATATGATGATGGTGTCAAACGCGGCTCGGACGATCGCGACCTTTCTGGTACCAGCGAAGTGCCACAACGAAAGAGCGGGATCTGGGTGGCCCAATAGCTGCCAACTGGCAGATCGTGCCGTCCAGTCCTACTTTGAGCATACAGCTGTCGATATAAGCGAATACCGCCATCCGCCATTCTAATCCAACCTCCTGCATAGTAGTTGTATAATGCAAGGTCCGAGCCCTGGAAACAACTGTGCGATAAGGCAATAGGGCTGTCGAAAGAAGTGCGAAGATGGCCAAGATTTTGGTAGTCGAAGACGACGAAGAGTTGTCGGAAATCATTGTTCAATATTTGACTAAAGAGAAGCACGTAGTTGATGCGCTTAGCTCCGGCGCAGAAGCAGTCGACAGATTGAGACTCTATAGTTATGACGCCGTTGTACTGGACTGGGGCTTGCCGGATCTGGAGGGGATCGAGGTCCTCCGTCGATTTAGCGCAAACGGCGGCAAGATACCGGCAATCATGCTGACTGGCCGGAGGGAGATCAGCGATAAAGAGCAGGGGCTCGACTCCGGTGCCGACGATTATCTCACCAAGCCATTCGACCCGAGAGAGCTGGCGGCCCGTCTGAGAGCGGTCCTTCGCCGACCTGAGTCAGTGCAGGATTCGGTTCTGACGGCGCGCCACATCGTTCTTGATCCCTTGCAGAAGAAAGTACTTAAGTCCGGGGAGGAACTGCGCCTTACGCCAAAGGAGTTTTCCCTGCTCGAGTTTTTTATGCGCAATCCAGCCCAGGTGTTCAGCTCGCAGGCAATTCTCGATCGAGTGTGGTCCACCGAGTCGGACGCCTCACCGGACACTGTGAGAGTACACGTTACTCAGCTAAGGGCAAAGATCGATTTGAATGATCAGGCATCCCTGGTCCGCACCGTTCACAGAGTCGGTTATGTGTTTGAGCTTTGATCTATCAAACTGAGTCAAAACGGGCAAGCTCACCGCAGCCGTTTTTGGCCTGACAAGGACAGCTGAATCGCCTTCACCATCTGGTTCTTCGTTTTTGGCGCGGAGCTCCGGTAGGTCAACGCTCCGGATTTATACAGCGTAATCTTGCAACGCTTTGTCTCAAGCGCTAAAATTGGGCGGGACCCGTGGTTTTGCATGCTTCCGAGTGGTCAATGCGTTTTAGTTTTAATCTGACTCAAAAAGGGTTGGTCCTGGTCGCCGTACCTCTCATTTTTGAGACTGTCCTGGTGGCACTGCTCTTCCCGATGATCCAAGAGGCGAATCAAAACGCTCGCCTGGAAGCGCACGCACGATCTGTGATCGCAGAAGCCAATCACCTGCATACATGCATATTCAAATTGATCGAGGGGCGCGTGGCCGGCCGTATCAAGGACGGTTCGTTGTATATTTCCGACCTGGATGCGAATCTAAATGAACTTTCCAAGGCGGAGGCCAAACTGGATGAGCTCGTTAGTGATAGTCCTTCGAAAAAGGTGATTGTCGGAAAAATCAAGCAGCTCGATCAAGCCGCCTTGCAGGCACTCCAGCAATATCCGGAAGGTGGTGAAGTGACAGCTGTTTCTCTGTTTCGCTTAGCAAATGCCAGGCGACAGGTAGAAGCTGCGCTGGATGCGCTGGAGCTAAAATTCAAGGACTTCGAGCGAGAAGTAAGAAATTCGATTCCTGTCACATCGGGAGTACAACAAAGGTTTCAGCAAACCCGGCTACTGATTATTTTAGGATTTGTTGGCAATATAGCCGCCTCCTGTGCCATGGCTGTCTTCTTCAGCCGCAGCATCGTCAGCCGCCTTATGGTTATTGATGAAAACTTTCGCCGCCTGGCGGCCAAGGAAAAGTTGGTTGATCCGCTTCGAGGCGGCGATGAGATCGCCTCGCTGGACCTTACTTTTCATTCGACTGCCGACACACTGGCACGCCTGGACCGGGAGAAGCAGGAGTTTATCTCGATCATTAGTCATGACCTTCGCACGCCCTTGAGTTCGTTGCTCGGTGTTGCCGTGCTATTTGCCGAACATGCGTTTGGCAAGCTCACCTCCGGCGGTGTTACTCAGCTGAATGCGGCGTCAGCTTCCCTCAGCAAACTCAATGACATAATTACCGATCTCCTCGATCTCGATAAGGTAGCATCGGGTATGGCTTCGTTTATGACTGAAACAATCGAGGTATCACAACTGGTTCAGGAGGGGCTTCAATCTGTGGCAGTCGAAGCGCGTTCCAGATCCATTGCCATCAGTAACAGCGGCATCGGTGCCGGCATAGCCGGCGATCAATTTAGGTTACAGCAGGTTGTAAACAAAATTTTGCAGTGCGTAGTGAGGCAGGCCTCGACCGGCAGCACGATAAAAATCGTCTGCGAGACGTCGCAGGATTTCATTACCCTCAATTTCGTCGGCGAGATTCCATCTTCAGGTTGCGGATTATTTCAGCGCTACCTGGAGCAACCGTCCGGCAACGACATTGCGGCCGGAAATGCGGATATAGCCACTGTACTCTCGCTGTCACTGTGCCGAGCTATTGTGCTTGCCCATCGTGGAGGCATCGGCGTCTCCAATCCAGCAGAGGGTCGAACTGCAGTATGGTTTCGCCTGCCGCTGCAGCGGGGGGCCAATTGACCATTAACAAGACTAATCAATTGGATTTGCCGCTCGCCTGCAAGGGGCTAATTGTTGTTACTGTGCCTCTGATTTTGCAGGGGGTTT
>Ga0207011_1098_pt2 | contig 16822 bp, 16 predicted proteins | sample Alteio_BWMinCont_79_FD_153466 | JGI IMG/M metagenome (GOLD analysis project Ga0207011, IMG submission 153466) | Enriched cells from forest soil in Barre Woods Harvard Forest LTER site, Petersham, Massachusetts, United States -... | ecosystem: Environmental > Terrestrial > Soil > Temperate forest >...
AAGCTTCTAAAGATGGAAGGGAAGAGCGCGCAGGGAATCGACTCGGCCGGTGCCAAAACCGATCGGCTCGTCGGTGAGATTTGCGACAAATATCATAAGCGCCGCTGGTTCAGTATCGCCTCAGACATCAAATCTAGCCCCATCTTCGGTTCAGGGTTCTAAGCGTTGTCGAACGGGGCAACCACCGAATCTCTACGCGCGGCCGCACAGGCTCGCCTTGTTCAGCTCTGCGCGGAATTTCCTCTTGGCTACGTTCCGGAACTGATCTGGAGGGGTTATCGAGTCACCGCCGGACTGGCTTATTACCGTAAGGGTGTGATCGGCTTGTCGACGAGGGTGCTCAAAGACGAAAAATCGGTGGTCGACACACTCGTGCACGAATACGCGCACCTACTTGCCGTCGTGCGCCACGGCACGCGGGCTGCGGGTCACGGACCGGCTTGGCAAAAGGCGATGCGCGACCTCGGCCAAGAACCGAAGGTGCGTCACAACTACGAAGTCGAACGGAACGTGGCTCGCCAGAGCGTTACATATGTATGCGTTCGATGCGGCCGTTCGATCGTTCGTGCCCGCCGTCTGCCGAAGCGGCGTAGGTATGTTCATGCGAATTGCGGTGGCGACTTGCGCCTCGCCAAGGTCGAGAGGATAACAGCCGAACCCTGCGACGCGTAGACTAGACATCTGGCCTGCCCCGGACAGACAGATTCCCAACAAACTCTGATGTGGATAGCCACCGCCGAACATAGCAAGCAGATTGACCGCCGCGCGACTGAAGAGTTCGGCGTACCGGCCAAGGTCCTCATGGAGCGAGCCGGTTTGGCCGTCTTTGCCGCTGTCCAAGAGTTGCTTCCAAACGGGGGCCGGATTACAGTGTTCTGCGGCAAAGGAAATAACGGCGGCGACGGGTTTGTAGTCGCACGCGTCGCCCTCGATCACCACTTCGGCGTCGACTGCCTTGTGGCGGCGGAGGAAGAGGACTTGACGCAAGACGCGCTGGAGCAGATGAAGATAGCCCGCGCCCAGGGAGTCCAACCGATTTTCTATTCAGACCCACGCTGGCATCGTAAGACGGACGCGTTGTGTTGCAGGGACTTGATTGTCGACGCCCTGCTCGGAACTGGCGCGCGGTGCGAGGTTAAAGGCGCCATCAAGGATGCGATCCAGCTTATCAATCGCAGCGGCGTCCCCGCCGTTTCTGTGGATGTGCCGAGCGGGATCTGCTGCAACACGGGCGAGGAGCTTGGCGAGAGCGTGTGGGCTTTGCGGACAGTTACGTTCGGAATGCCCAAGCGATTCCTATTCGAAGGTCTGGGGCTCGAACACTCGGGATATTGGACCGTTTCCGAGATCGGCATTCCCCACGCATTGCTGAACGAGCCCACCGCGGCGCGGCTTGTCGATTCTGAATGGGTCGCCAACTTACTTCCAGAGCGGCTACGCGCGAGCCATAAAGGTGATAACGGAAGCATTCTCATCGTTGCGGGTAGCCGGAATATGCGGGGAGCGGCGTCGCTAGCCGCCCGAGCCGCGATCCGAAGCGGCGCGGGACTTGTCACCGTGGCAAGCATTCCCGACGTTTGCGCAGCAGTTTCCGCCAATGTGCCCGAGGCGATTCTGCTTCCGCTTCCCGAAATTGACGGGGTGATCAGCGGAGACGCCGCCTCGGTCTTGCTTCAGAACAAGACCAAATATCACAGTGCGCTGTTTGGTCCGGGATTGACTCACAACCAGCCAGTGTTGGAGTTCCTTTCCAAGGTCTGGCAGTCGTGGGATCAGCCGAGCGTGATCGATGCCGATGCCTTGAACGCTGTGAGTGAGGGCGTTCCGCTGCCAAACGCCGATTGCGTTTTGACTCCGCATCCGGGCGAGATGAGCCGGCTGCTTCACTGCAGCATCGCCGAGATTCAGGCGGACCGCTTTAGAACCGTCACCCAAGCCGTTGAAAAGTTTAGGCAGTGCGTCCTCCTCAAGGGTCCTTACAGCATCGTCGGTGAGCCCCGCCAGCCGATGATGGTGAATTGCACTGGCAATCCAGGGATGGCGTCGGCCGGAATGGGCGACGTTCTTAGCGGAGTGATCGCCACGTTACTCGGGCAAGACATGCCGGGTTACTACGCAGCCACATCGGGAATGTACTGGCATGGCACTTCTGGAGATATTTGCGCTACCGAAATTGGACCAATCGGATACAGCGCGGGTGATGTTGCCGACACGTTGGCGAAAGCTCGCTGTAGAATTGTGTCAGCGTGTCACCGAAAGTAGCTTTCTCTGCAATTCTTTGCGTCGCGGCCGGCATGGCCTCGGCGCAAAGCGTCAACCTCCATTTTCCGGCTGATGGGCCCCGCCAAGTTTGGGTTTCGCCCGAACGTCCCACTACGCCGCCTGGCGACGCCGACGGCATCTTCACTATGAAGTCCGATGCAACGCTGAGTGTCGCCGGCCAGAGCGAAAGCGCCGTGGTTTACGTGTGGGACAAAACATCTGGAAATCTCGCATCGAAAAATGTCAAGGACGCGGGAACGACAACATGGACCTTACGTCCGACCGACTTTCAAGACATCGCCGTGGTATCGGTTCAGGTCGACCATCTGGGCAAGCCGGTTGCAGCGGCAACGGTTGATTTGGACGATGGCAGGGGAAAGAGCACTCAACTGCTCGATCCTTCGAGCAAGGGCGCCGTCACGTTTTTTGACGTCAAACCGGGTTCACTGAAGGTGACCGTTCATTACAAGGTGAGTGGAAAGGACGTTCCGCCGATCACACAGCTCTTCGACGTCGCGTTGACGCACCCGGACGCCATCCCAGCCGTGCACATCTCCCTTGCCGATGCGGTTGAGACTGCTGGTCAGTCGGCGGCTATGAACTCAACTGCATCCGGGGCTGGGCCTCAGACTTCAGCCGGTAGCTCAGCCGGTGGCAGTGCGGCATCCGGCGCTTCCAAGGACGGCGGAGGCTTCGGTTCGTTCCTCGGAACACTGCTTATTTATCTGCTCGTGCTCGGCGGAATGGGTGCTCTCATTTACTACGCCATGCAGTACATGAAGAAAAACCCCGACAGCGTTGGCTCGAAGCTTGAGCAGTTGGGTGTGCAGATTCCAAAGCCCGGCGACGACCCGCTGACCAACCCCGCCCCGATTCCCCTGCCAAAAGCCCCAGCGCCGGTTCAGAAAATCATCCTCACCGATTCCGCGCCCGACCTAATCGCCCCCATGGCCGCGTCTACCTTGGTGTCCGATCCGAGACTGGTGTCACAAACCGGCGATTCGATGCCATTACCGGAGGGTGATTTGATCGTAGGAAGAGATGTGGGCTTGGGGCTAAGTTTAGTTGGTGAGAGCACGGTTTCCCGGAAACACGCTCAATTGACACGAACAGGCGGCACGGTGACGGTGAAAGATTTTGGAAGCACAAACGGCACGTTCGTCAACGGAGTCCAAGTGCAAGGCGAAATGCAGCTGCAAATCGGCGACACGGTTCAGTTCGGTTCGGTTCGGTTCCGTTTTCAAGGCTAATTTATGGGACGCTTGATTCTGAAGTTCCTCGTGGGCGCCTGTGCCGGCTTGCTGGTCTGGATGCTCATGGAACCAAGCGCGCCAAAAGTAGTTGGCTCCGCCGACTTTGCCAAGTGGGAGGGAGAGTTTGTCCTCTTCCTTGGGTCCATGATCGGTCTGGCAGTGGGTGGACTTGAGGGTTACACTCGTGGCGGCAAGGTCCACACGCTTCGCGGCCTGGGACTTGGGCTCATTTTCGGCGCGATCGGCGCAACTCTCGGTTCGGGAGTCGGAGCGACTCTGATGCACGCGATGTTCCGACCGGACGTGTTTATGTCGGCTACGGTTCCGATGGCTACTCGCATCCCGGCGCGTCTGATGGCGTTTCTGCCGATCGGGATGTTCCTTGGCGGGGCCATCGGCCTCAGTTCGATGACTCCCAAAAGGACGATACAAGGCTTTGTTGGCGGCGCGATTGCCGGGGCCATTAGCGGAATCCTGTTCGACCCCGTCAGCGATGCCGTCGGGAACGCGGTTTTGACGGCAAGGGGGCAGCACGAGGGCGAAATCGGAATCGTGGGGAGAGCGCTCACCGCCGTTCTGCTCGGTGCGTTGATCGCGCTCTTTATCGGCTTGGTCGAGATCTTCACCCGAAGTGCGTGGCTGCGGCTTTCGCTCGGGCGAAACGAGGGCAAAGAATGGTCGATCGACGGCAAGGAGACATACATCGGTCGAAGCGAATCGGCCCAGGTGCCTTTGTTTGGCGACCCAAACGTCGCTCCGCTTCATGCTGCGATTACACGTCAAGGAATGAATTACGTGCTGGCGGATAATGGATCGCCTGCGGGGACCTATGTAAACGGACAGCGAATCTCCCAAGCGGTTCTTTTCCATGGCGCGCAGATTCAGATCGGCAGGTTTGTGCTTCAGTTCCTGTTGAAGGGACATGCAGCTCCCGCCCGAGGACCGGAAATGTATCCCGGTCAGTCGTATCCGCTCGGCGGACCACAAGTTCCCTACGGCGCCGCTCAACCCTTCCCGCAACCCCAGAATCCCCACATGCAACAGCCGTATGCGGGCCAACCGACCCAGATGCAGCCCACGCAGGCTCCATACCCCCAACCGGGCATGTCCCCATACGGCCAGCCCGGAATGGTTCCAGGCCAGCCGACTCAGGCGTTCGCACCGGGGCCTTCAGCGCCAACGGTTGCCTTCGCAGGCCAACCTGCTGCGCAGGCGGCAGGCTTCACGCTTGTGGCTATGGACGGGCCGTTGCTTGGTCAAAGATTCTCGGTCGGCGCCCCCATGGAGGTCGGCCGCGAGTGCCCCGGCATTCCCATGTCGTTCGACACTGGCGCCTCTCGGCGACACGCTGCGCTCGTGCCTGCCTTTAACGGCATCGGAGTTAATGACCTTGGAAGCACGAACGGAACGTTTTTGAATGGTCAGCGCGTCTCCCAAGCGACTGCCGCGCCTGGCGACATGCTGAAACTCGGTTCGACCACGTTTAGGGTCGAAACCGCCTAGAATGGATTTGGAGCTTAACCCGAATATGGATCAGACTCAGCGAATCGACCCGAACCGAACCATGCTCACCGGCGCGCCTGGACTGCATGACCCACTTAGAACCCAGGCGATGGGCGCGTTCGATCCGCTGAAGACAACGGCCATGGCGCCGATGGTCGACAACGGCAAAGGCTTGATGGCGGAAGTTGTCGCCGGCCGCGAGGCCACCATGGCCAACGGTCCTGCCCGCGAACAGTTTATTGTGGAATTCACCGGAGCCGGCACTCCCGTAATGGGCGGCTTTGGCGGAAGCACGCGAACCCCATTGAATTTGTGCCTGGTGATTGACCGATCTGGATCGATGGAGGGAGCGCCGCTTGAGTACGTCAAGCAAGCGTGCGGCTTTGTAGTCGACATGCTTGGTCCGAACGACATCCTAAGCATCGTCACGTTCGAGGAGACGGTAGACGTTCTGATGCCACCGCAGCGCGTGACCAACAAGCAGCCGATCAAGGACGGTATTCAGCGCCTGATGCCAGGAAACACCACCAACCTGTACGACGGGCTCGCACTCGCCGCCCAGCAGGTTATGAGCACCACCGATCCCGGACGGGCAACGCGCCTGGTTGTGTTGACCGATGGCGATCCGACGGCCGGCATCAAAGATTTTTCCGCCTTAGTCGCCCACGCGGGCGAAATCAAACAGCGGGGCATCACTTGCACGTTCCTTGGATTCGGCCCGGATTACAACGAAGAGTTGCTCGCCTCGATGGCCAAGCGCGCGGGTGGAAACTATTACTACATCCCGCGTCCGGAACTCATTCCGGAAGTGTTTCGAACGGAACTGGACAAATTGATGACCAGCGTGGCGAGAAATCTGAAGATGGAACTCAAGGTTGCGCGATGGGTTAGTCTTCGGTCGCCTCAGGCTTCTCCGAATGGGGAAGTGACGCTGCCGCTTGCCGACTTGGAACGGGGCTCCAGCATTCAACAGGTGTTCGACTTCGACTTCACCAATCATCCGCTCGGCCATTATCGGATCGCCTACGGAAAGCTGACCTACGACGACTTGCTGAGCGGCAAGACGGAGACGATCGACCTTGACTTCATCATCGAGTTTACGGCGGATTCCGCACGGTATACGCAGCCGCAAAATCCTCGCGTGCAAGGGGCGGCTCAGGTTGCGATGGCTTCCAAGGCTGTTGAGAAAACCATATTGGGAATGAAGACGGGAATGTTGACCCAGATGGGAGCGATTCAGGAACTGCAAAAGACGCAGATGCTGTTGGTCCAAGAGGGTCGAACGGCCGAGGCTCAGGAGGTCACGATGGCGCTTCGGGCGATTCAGAGCGGAGACAAGGCGCAGGCTGAAAAGACGCTCATGGGCACAATGGTCCACCTCGATCAGGGCAAAAAGCAGCCTTAGTTCTGGATTATTGTCGTATTTGAAGCGAGAACAGTAAAAAGATTCACCTTAATCGGGAAAATTCGCCTATGATATAAGCGTATATCGACAGGCAGGCATACGAGTTCTCATGGCAACCACCATTCGCGACGTAGCGAAAGCGGCAGGAGTTTCACCAATGGCCGTGTCCAAGGTCTTACATGACCGAGGTTCGACTGTTCGTGTCGGAGCCGAAACCGCTGAAATAATTCGCAAGGTGGCGCTGGAGCTACGATATCAACCTAACCGGTTAGCCCGAAGTTTCAGGCAGCAGAAAACTAACACCATCGGTTTGGTCTCCTATCACATGGGGCGGATTGGAGACATCGATGGATATTTGGCAGCTTTTCTGAATGGCGTAATGCGTGCAACGTTTCAGTCCGGCTACGGATTGACGATTTGTCCGCACCTAACCAAATTGTCTGACGACGGGAAGATCAACGACGGCCGATTTGACGGACTGTTGTGGTGCAAACCTAACTACAGTGTGCAAAGCGCCGAGTCGATCGAGCGATCGGAGATTCCGATTGTCATGATGCACGCACCAGACGGGCTTGCTCCGAACGTACCTCGATTCTGCTGCGACAACCCACTAGGGTTGAAGTTGGCAGTGGATCATCTTGTAGAGCTTGGTCACACCAAGATTGCCTACGTGATGGATACCTTCAACGAGTGGACGGCTGAAGGCAAAGTACGGATCGATAGTTTTCATGTCTCCATGAAGGCTCACGGTTTGGAGACTTCCCAGGACGACATTCTCTTTTGGAGTATGGGGTGTTCTGAGCTCGGTCAGTTTGTGCAAAGGACAAATCGGCACACGGCCTTAATTACCTTTGGCGAGGCGCTAGCGGTGGCGGTATTGGATGAAGCAAGGAAGATTGGAGTTTCGATTCCCCGTGACCTTTCGGTCGTGGGCTTCGACTCCACGACCTTTTGCGAAACAACTCGCCCGCGCTTAACCGCGGTCAGTCAGCCAATTGAGCAGATGGCGTTTGACGCCACGAATGCACTGATTTCTTACATCGAAGTGGAGCAATACCCTTCTCGTTTATTCACTTATCCGTGTGGTCTCGATATTCGAGAATCTACGGCACGTCCTACATCTCGGTGTTGAGGTGATTCCATCCATGCAACGTAAAGCATTTACATTAATTGAACTTCTAGTCGTTATCGCGATCATCGCGATTCTTGCAGCTATTCTCTTCCCAGTCTTCGCTCAAGCAAAGCTTGCAGCAAAGAAAACCGCTGCTCTCAGCGGCAACAAGCAGTTGACGCTTGCTGTTCTTATGTACAACAACGACTCCGACGGAGAATTCCCGTTGGCGTTCCAAGGTACTAACTGGACCGGCAACGACCTCTGGGCTCAGCGCGTACAGCCGTACACGAAGAGCATCGGCGTCTTTGGCGCCACGGCCGACGGTCTGTCGGGCGCGGTTTCGACAGACGGCTCCTGGGCCGGCGTGGGTATTTCCTTCGCCGCCAACAGCTACTATGGCGGCTGGTGCTGCTCTCCCAACTGGGCAAGCGGCTTCCAGCTTCGTGGCCCAATGGGCGTCGGCGATCAAGCCGGCGACGAAGGCAACGGTTGGCTCTATGGCTCCGAGCTCAACGAGTCGGCTATTACCCAAGCATCTGGAACGATTCTCGTAGCAGAGAAGCACGGTTCCGACATCGCTGCTTGGAATACGGCTAACGGCGCTGCAAACGGTTGCGGTACCTACAACTGCACGGGCAACTGGTCCGCATTCGCAATGGGAGCTCTCATCGGCGGCAACCCAATCGACGTCACAAACGGCGTCAAGGGTTGGGGCCCAATGGCTATTCCGAACGGTCAGGCTACCTATTGGCAATCTCAGCCCAATGGTACAAAGCTGATGTACGAATACGGAGTCAACGGCGCCGTCAGCGCTACCTACTCCGGCCAATCGACCTTCTCGTTCACCGACGGCCATGCCAAGTCGATGATCCCTTCCACAACGGATCCGGATCCTGTGAATCAGCCATCACTGAACCTCTGGGACGGTTTGCGCTAAGATCACAAGAATGTGGGATGCCGCGTAAGCGGCGTCCCACAATTAGGACCAACATGCAGAAACAGATTTTATTGGGTGTCGTGGCGTGCCTCGGCATTTCGGCACTATGCGGTTGTAGCGCTCCCGAGCCACAAGCAACAACCCCTAAGGACAAGGTTGGGTTTGCCGGCACTGAGATGCCAGCCGACGTAAAGGCGAAATTTGACGCCGAGCAACGAACGAACGCATCTTCCGCGGCGGACATGGCAGCCAAGGGAAGAGCCGGCGCCGGAAAGTAACACACCTGCGATTGAATTAGGAGCTGTGGCCGAACGATTTGGTCGGCCAAGTACTCCTTAGTAGATGGATGGTATTCCTTACTGATGTCGAGTTCGGAGCCGCCTGAGAAGGATCGCATGACTGGTTACCGCGAGGTAGCTGAGAATCTTCGGGACCAGATTCGGGCCGGAGCGATCTTACTTGGCTCAATTCTTCCGACCGAGCGCGAGTTGGTCGACCAATATGGCGTCAGCCGTACCACTGTTCGCCGGGCTCTCCACCAATTGGTTAATTCTGGGTGGGCTGAAAGCATCCCCAATCGTGGCGTGACCGCCAAGATGGGGCAAACAACCGCTCGGAGACAGGTCATTGGTTACGTCGACGATGCCGGTGGGATCGTTCCGGATCTGTTCTTTGGGCTCAACACCCGTTTGCAGCGTCAAGGCCTCGTACTGACTCACGTAGACTCGCGTGAAATCGGAACGGAGGGGGCGCTGGAGTATTGTGTGGAGCACGGTTTGGCCGGAGCTGTCGTTTGGTCTAAAACCATCAATCCCGATCGAGTTCGTATCGGAGAAGTCTTGCGCAAAATGCCGGTTATCGCAATCGATCACGGGCTTCGCGGGATCGAAACGGACGTGGTGGCATGCGATGTCTTCGAGGGAGCAAAGACCGCCGTGCGGCATCTTGCCTCGTTAGGCTATCGCCGGATCGGAATCGTGGGGATGCTCGACAACCTGGACACGACGCAAGACCGGTTCGGTGGTTTTCTCGAAGGTATGTTTGAAGTTGGTCTTCAGCCGCAGCCGCGAGATTTCTTATTCACGCGAACGAGCGGATATATCGGTGGAGACACCCTGATACTTGAAAGAAGACTCCGAGACCCAGACCCACCCGAAGCCGTGTTTGTGATGCAAGACCACGTCTTGCAAGATGTAGTGGATGCGGCGGCGAACGTAGGTGTTTCGATTCCAGATTCCTTGGCGGTCGTAACAATGGGATCTCCCAGTCTCCCGTTCGCTGCATCGCGAATCGGCGCCACAACTGTTGCCTTTGATTGGTTAAGAATGGCGGATTCACTTTGCTCAAGAATTTGCTGCCTACTTGCCAACCCTTCGGCGCCATCGGTCAGGATTGTTATTCCGGCTGAGCTTGTCGTTAGGGATAGCTGTGGGGAGCGACGTCATCGATGTTCCGAACTTGAAGGCTCGCCACTAAACGATCTAAGTGAACCCGGGAGCGGAACGGTTGAGCTATCCCGTAATAATTCGTTGATAAGATAAACAGTAAACTAGAGCCGCGGTCGCGGAAATTCGGAAAGGTATACAGATGCAAAAACAGATTTTAATCACAGTCCTTGTCGGCCTAGGAGTCTCGATCTTGTGTGGGTGCGGCGATGGGAGCCATGCTACGACTGCTGACGAAAAGAAAGCGTTTGGCGGAGGGCCGATGCCACCCGAAATCCGAAAACAGTTCGAGGCAGATATGAAGAAGAACGCGGCAGACACCGCCGCAGCCATGAAAGCAAAGGGCGCGGCGTCAGCCGGCCACTAGGCTCAAGTCCCTAGACTTCGCCCTGAAGCCATCGGATCTGCTCCAAGCAGGTCCGGTGGCTTTTTTGCGTGTAACTGCTCACCCAACGAGGAATGGAGAAACGTTTAATCAACCGGAGGCAAACGAAATGATCACTTAATGTACACAATCCGCTTGGAAGATGAGAACAAGTGTGATAACCTCTGCGTGTGGATATCAACCACCAAGAGTGGTCTCCGTCAGGTTGCGCAAACGCCTAGGGTCCACAGAGAAATCATCCATCACTTCTACATAGAGGTAGACATGCAAAAAAGAGCCTTTACATTAATTGAACTTTTGGTAGTTATCGCGATCATCGCGATTCTAGCCGCGATTCTCTTTCCAGTCTTTGCACAAGCGAAGCTAGCCGCCAAGAAAACAGCATCGCTGTCAAACATCAAACAAGCAACCCTCGGGATCTTGATGTACAACAACGATGTCGACGATGAATTTGACGCCGGTTGCGGATACTGTTGGTTCTATCCGCTTGATGGAGGCTGGTCGTGGGACACCCAGCCCTATATGAAGAACCTGCCGGTGCTTCGTGACCCAACCGATACGCTCAGCACTCAGAACTGGCCGACTTGGGCATTCCCGCCGAACAACCCGACCGTCTCCATCTCCTACGTCTCCAATGGATACGTATGGCAAGACTCTAACAATGGGTACGCCACTCACGTTGGAGGCGTAATGGGGCTCGATCAAAGCAAACAGATCGCGCGTTGCACAAACGGCAACGTGCAAGGTTGGATGGCTAGCGGCCGAACGAATTCAAGCCAGGTGACCCAGCCATCCTCGACGATTATGCTTTCCGTTCGGGCAGGCAGCTTTGATATTTGGGGCATGGGTGACCAGATTACAGGCGTGACTTGGTGGGATAACAAATACGGCGGAGCAGGGCTGATCCCCAACGGAACCGGCTCGACGAGTGCATACACTGCCGAGAATGCCGCCGGTAACAGCTACACGGTGAACCTCAACACGCGACTTGGGGCCGTTTACACCCCTTATGCGAACCAGTCGCCGTTTGCATTCTGCGATGGACACGTCAAGTCGATGGTTCCGATGGCGACAAACCCGAACCCATCTCAGACCTATATCACCGGTCCGTCCTATTCTCTCGGAGATAACGGCCACGATCCCTTGAATATGTGGGATGCATATCGATGAGATTCCTTCTGCTAGCGGGCGCACTGCTAAGTGTTGGCGCGCTGAGCGGGTGCGGAAGCGGCGAGGCGTCGGCTACGAAGAAGGACGAAGCCAACTTCCGTGATCGAAATCCTGCCGACTTTCATCCACCTCCCAACCGAACCGGGCCTCCTCCCGGTTCGATGGGAGCGCCGCCCGGAGCGGCCGGTCCTCCTGCCGGAAAAGGGTAGAAACAACCCATGAAACAGCGGATAATCGGGTCGATATGGGTAGCGCAAGCAATCCTTCTCGCCGGTTGCGGTTCTTCCGACTCTACAGCGACCAAGGTTGAAGAGGAGCGTTTTCGTGACCGAAATCCGGCGCACATTCACGCTCCTACCTCTGGGCCAGGGTCCGTCGGAGGCCCCCCGAAAGGCGCCGCTCCACCGCCGGATAAATCGGTAGGACCGGGCAGTTAGCTCGATAGCGGCGTTGGGCTCCAATGCCGCTATTCCAAGTTTTGAAGTTCAGCGAAGGGCCCAAGCCAGGGCTCGTACTTCCGCCACCGCTCGGTAGAGGTTCGGTAAATCGGTTGCCGCGCTTGCCAAAAGCTGGGATTGACAATCCTGCGATCGTTCCGCTCGGGGTGAAGGCATGCTTCGTCCCACCCGAGACCACAGAACTCCGTCATTTTCTTGGCAGTAGGCTCGAGGCTCGAAACGAGGTCCTCGTATCGGATCTCGAGCAATCGATCCGGCGGAATCACTTCGCGCCAGTGGGCCATCAAGCGGACGTATTGCTTGGTTGCTTCGACGATGCTGCGTTTGTCGGCGGTGAACGCGGCATCTGCGCTCATCGGGGTTGCCCATATGGAGAGCGCGGTGTCGATTGCATTACGCTGCGTGCGAATCAATCGAGCATTGGGAAACGCAAGGTGGATTGATCCGACGAAGAAAGCGTTCAACGGATTCTTGTCAATGACGTGCGGCCTGCCTGGTGCGAGCGCACGCAACACATTGAAGTACTCGTTTGCACACCAGCGAAGGTTTGACGGATTGACCGCCAGGGCTTGATAATCGACAAATTGGGCTTCGTGATGGCTCCAGTAGGTTTCTTCGCCGGCAGTTCCGACGCTTGGGTGGCACGTCAGAATCTGCTCCGCCAAGGTGGTGCCGGATCGCATCATTCCCATGACGAATAAAGGCAACGACCCTTCTAACCTCCCGCCGTTCCAATTCGCAAAGAACCGGCGAGTGAATAACTTCATTTTCGCGTCAGTAGCCGCACGAAATGCTGCCACGTCGAAGGGCCGCGAGCCGCCTGATTCGGCCGCCAACGATTTCGCCGAATCGAAGAACCTCATCGCCCGTTCGTAATCGCCAAGGTCGTCGTACCCTTTGCCAAGGGAGTAGAGCAGCTTGAGACGCTCGGCAGCCGGAAGTGTCGAAGTCGCTGCTAGGCGCTCCATTTGGTCGAGTAGTGGACGGTCTTCCTCGACGATTCGTTTGGCGTACACCAACGACTGATAAGCAGTCCCTTGGTTGGGATTGGACTCGATGGAGGAGCGAAGCTCCAGGATCGCTTCGTCAAACTGCCCGATTGTGTTCAGGGCGAGCCCCTTTTCAAGCGAAACGGCTCCCCCGTTCGGTTGTAACTCGGCAGCTCGACGCCAGTGGAACGCCGCCTCCTCAGAATTGAGTTGCTCGGTTAGAATGCGCCCCAAAATCAGGTGCCCTGCCGCAGAATCTGGTTCCAGTTCAAGTGCTTTGCGTCCGAATCTTGCCGCCTCCTCTATCCTGCCGCGCCCAAGTTCCAACGAAGCTAGCCTGAGGTAGCCGGGGACGTTAGGAGCGAGCGTGAGGGCCCTTTTAAGCACTTGACCCGATTCCAGCGCGTTTCCTGAGCGGGCGAGTAGCTCAGAATACTCATACATAAGCTCCGCATCCTTCGGATTGAGTTGGATCGCCTGCCGATATCGCGGCAGGGCTGTCCGGAGATCTCCCACGCGCGCCGAACATCTGGCCAGCGCGGTGTTTGCCAAGAGGTTGTTTGGGTCCAACGTGACGGCGCGCTCTGCGTGCCGGCCCGCTTCTTGAATCTGATTTTCGTCAATGAGCAGCAGTGCAAGCCAGGAATGAGCCTGGATGCACCTCGGATCCAAGGCGAGCGCTGCACGCATACGAGTTATAGCCAGATCGCGCCTACCCGTCTGGTCGGCAATGATTCCAAGTCCCACAAAGGCCTCAATTTCGTTGGGGAACTTGGCCAAAACGTCATGCAACATCGCTTCAGCCTGGTCGGAATTGCCCGCAGAATGTCGTGCGAATGCTTCGTCGAGCATTCTGCGGATCGTTTGTTGGCCCCAGTTCGGGTCTTGAGGTGTTTTCACTGGAATGATCGCCTTGTACCCTATTAGGTAACCTTTCCGGCATGTTGGAGGCGGTCTGCTCTTAGACGTTGCACGCCTGGTGGCCTCGGCCGACACCGCATACTCGAAAGGAAACTACGACGAGGCACTTGAGTTTGCGATCCAAATAGTCGATCGGGAGCCGGCCAATTTTGTCGGCCAATCGATTCTGGGTAGGTGCTATCTTGCCAAGCGGCAGCCGGAAATCGCAGTCGAACACCTGGGCCAGGCCGTTCTGCTTGAGCCAAACCTTCCAATCCTTTACCACCTCCTAGGTCAGTCTTTGGCTCAGTTGGGGCGACTTTCCGAATCGGAGCAAGCCTTTCTTCAAGCCATACGGATGGCGCCGAACATTGTCGAATCCTTTGTCTCTTTGGGGCAGGTGTACATCGAAATGGACAACCGGAGCGCCGCCGCCACCTGCTTCCGAAACGCCTATCATATTCAACCCAACACGCCGAGAGGGCTGATCCAGTTGGCAAAAGCGCTCACGGAAGAAAGCGACCCGAACGGAGCCGAGGCGGTTCTACGCAAGGCAATCTCCATTGACCCGAAAAGCGCTTCGCTGCATGTGCTTTACGGTCAGGTACTTCAGCAGCTCGGCCGATTCGATGACGCCGCGGCTGCGCTGGAGCGAGCCATCTCGCTCCAACCCACTGCCGCGCGCCCTTATCTGCATCTCGTGAAGTGTCGCCGAATGACGGAGAAGGATCGACCCTTGCTAAGCCGGATGTCGGCCATCCTCGCCGAACCTCGCCTTTCAATGGACGAAAGGCGCTACTTGGAATACGCCTTGGGAAAGTCGCTCGACGACTTGGGTGAGTACGAACACGCGATTCGGCATTTCGATAACGCGAATCGAATGATGTTGCGGCTTGCTCGACTGCCCTTCGACAGAGAAGCTCACACCTCTCATATCGACCGGACCATAGAAGGACAAAATGGAGAGTCCATACGAGCTTTCCGGGAGTCGGGCGAACCGAGCGACGTTCCCATTTTCATCGTCGGCATGATCCGATCCGGGACGACTCTGGTCGAACAGATCGTGTCCAGCCATCCGGATGTCGGCTCCGGCGGCGAGCTTAAATTCTGGCGAGATCACGCTCGCGAGGTATTCGAACCAACCGGGGCGTCAATCGATCCGACCAAGCTTCGAGGCGTCGCGAACAGTTACCTCGAGGTTCTTCGAAGCCATGGACCCAACGCCCAGCGAGTTACCGACAAGATGCCCCTCAATTTCATGGTGCTGGGGGCGATCCATGCCACATTTCCCAATGCAAGGATTATTCACTGCAGACGGAACCCGCTCGACAATGCTCTCTCGATGTATCTGACCCCATTTGCCCAGCCGGTTAACTTCGTGCATAGCCGCGAAAATATTGCCTACTACTACCGAGAGTACCAAAGGCTCATGGCGCACTGGCGCGATGCCTTGCCGGTCGACCGATTCCTTGAGATTGACTACGAGGAGGTGATATCGGATCGGGAAAGGGTCACCCACGGACTTATCGAGTTCCTGGGCCTCAAATGGGACGATGCATGCCTTTACCCCGAATCGAACGACCGAGCCGTTAGCACGCCAAGCATGTGGCAGGTACGGCAACCGGTCTATCGGGCCTCGATCGGCCGCTGGCGAAATTACGAACCTTGGCTGGGCGAACTCCGTGGCCTCGTGCCGACTTAGTCGGCCTACAGGTCGCGAAGGTCTTCGAACGCACCCAACCAGGGCTCATAGTTCTTCCACCGTTTGGTTGAAGTTTTGTAGATTGGCTGGCGTACTTGCCAGAAGCTTGGGGTGTTGATCCGACGTTGATTGCGCTCGGGATGGAGGCAAGCCTCGTCCCACTCGAGCCCGCAAAACTCTACGATCTCCTTCGCCTTGACTTCTGGGTCTGAAATCAGATCCTCGTACTGGATCTCTAGGAAGCAATCGGCAGGTAGCACCTGCCGCCAATGCTCCATCAGTAGTAGATACTGCCGATAAGCAAACACGATGTTCTCGCGGTCACAAACGAACCCCGCTTCAGTATTTGTCGGTGTCATCCAGATCGAGAGTGCGGTATCCATTGCGTTTCGTCGCGTATGGATGATCTTGGCCTTAGGGAATGCCAAATGAAAAGACCCGAGGACCAGGAGGTTCGCCGGATTCTTATCGATGACCCGTTCGAATCCGGGGGCAACCGATCTAAGGAGATCCATGTATTGCTGGGAGCACGAATTCAACGTTGACGCATTGATCGTCGATTCGGCGTAGTTGACGATCGACCCGTCGCTGTACGCCCAGTATGGCTGCTCTCCGGCCCCCCCCCACGTCCCGATGACAGGAGAGCACCTGCTCGGCGAGCGTGGTCCCTGAGCGCATCATCCCAACAATCAAGATTGGCAGATCCGAGCTTGACTGGCCAGGAGCCGTCTCGGACAAACGCTCTTTAGTGAAAACGCGAATTCGATCTTCAACCAGTGATTTGAATTCGTTGCGGTCAAATGGCCGCGTAGTCAGTGCAAGCTTTAGAGCGTTCGCCTTGTCGAAATACCCAATTGCTCGCTCATAGTCAGCCAAGTTGTCGAACGATTTCCCAAGGGAGTACAGCAGGTTAAGCCGTTCGGCATCGGGAAGCGCTGGGCTTGCCAAGAGCTCTTCCATCTGGCGCACGAGGGGAAGATCGTCAGGCGTGATGCGCTTAGCGAACACCAAGGCCTTGTATGCGGCGCCTTGGTGTGGCGCGGCCTCGATCGAAAGTTGAAGCTCCTCGATGGCATCGTCGAACCTGCCGATCGAGGCAAGCGACAGAGCTTTATCAAGCCGCAGTAGACCAAGATTCGCATCCAGCTCGATTGCGCGGCTCCAATAGATTTCTGCCTCCTCTAACCGGTTTTCGTCTGTGAGTATTCGTCCCATTAGGACGTGAGCTTCCGCCAAATCAGGCTCTTTGTTCAGAGCTCGCGTACAGTGGGCCTCCGCATCGGAAAGGCTGCCCAGAGT
>Ga0207011_1113_pt1 | contig 16744 bp, 11 predicted proteins | sample Alteio_BWMinCont_79_FD_153466 | JGI IMG/M metagenome (GOLD analysis project Ga0207011, IMG submission 153466) | Enriched cells from forest soil in Barre Woods Harvard Forest LTER site, Petersham, Massachusetts, United States -... | ecosystem: Environmental > Terrestrial > Soil > Temperate forest >...
AAAGATCGTTGCCCAGCACGTCCTTGCGATTGACCCACCAGGTAAAATTAATCAGCAGCTTGTGAAAAATACGCTCGAGAAATGCCGTGTCGCGCAATCCTCGGGGGGCGGACATTTTATAAACACGAAAAGCAGCCCAGCCGTGAACGGGTGGATTGACATCGGAAAAATTAAATTCGTAGGCGGGCAGCTGTCCGTCGTGGCGCATGTACCATTCGCGCAGCAGAAGAAGCAATTGATCCTTGGCATAGCGGCTGTCCAGTTTCGCCATTGGTATCATATGAAAAGCCAGGTCCCAGGCCGCATACCATGGGTACTCCCATTTGTCCGGCATGGAAATTACATCGCGATTATAAATATTGAGCCATTCCTGATTGCGCAAATTTTGCCGCTCGGGACCGGGTTGTTTGGGATCACCTTTGAGCCAGTCGTGCACCACATAGTGATAATACTGCTTGCTCCAGAGCAGGCTGCTGTATGCCTGGCGCACGACTGCGGCGGTCTGGACGGAGACGCTTTCGGGAATGATTGATTTGTAAAAGACATCGGCCTCCTCCAGCCTCTGGCTAAAAATCTGATCAAAACTGGCGGCGTCCTGATGAATTTGCGGCTTGCTTTCAAAATCACTCTTCAGGCATAAGCGCAGGCGCAGAGTAACCTCACTTTGTCCTTCAATATTTACCGGCCTGTGAAAGGCGGCCTTGGTGCCTTGATTTTCACCGCTTACCGCCTCGGTGCGGCCGTGCACGACATAATCGTGAAAGGCGTCTTTCACATAGGGATCGGCGGCCTCAAAATTGTATAGCCGGCCGAAGTTTGTAATGTTTTCGGTAAAAAGAACGGAGGAGGTATCAAGACTGTAAAAAACAAAATCACCCAGTGTTTCATGCTGGGCAGACATGGTTGACTGGCCGCTTTGCTTGATTAGAGGCTTTTGCATGTAGCCGTCGTCATCCTTGCCCCAACTCCAGGTATTGCGAAACCAGAGGGTCGGAAGCAGATGCAGGGGCGCGGGCTCGTCACCGCGGTTGGTGGCAGTTATCCTGATTAAAATATCGTCGCAGCCGGCCTTGGCATATTCGACCATGACGTCAAAATAGCGGTTTTGGTCAAAGACGCCCGTGTCGAGCAGCTCAAACTCCGGCTCACCGCGCCCTAGCCTGGCATTTTCATCGCGCAGCATGCTGTAGGGAAAGGCCTGTTGCGGATACTTATATAAGGCCTTCATGTATGAATGGGTGGGCGTGCTGTCCAGATAGTAGTAAATCTCTTTTACGTCCTCGCCGTGATTGCCTTCACTATTGGTCAGTCCATAAAAACGCTCCTTGAGGATGGGGTCGTTTTGATTCCAGAGAGCAAGAGAAAAACAAAGGCGACATTCGCGATCACAAAATCCCAAAAGGCCATCTTCTCCCCAGCGGTAAGCGCGCATGCGCGATGCGTCATGGCTAAAATAATTCCAGCAATCGCCGTCATGGGAATAATCTTCCCGGACAGTTCCCCACTGCCTCTCACTGAGATAGGGACCCCAGCGTTTCCAATTGGCCAGGCGCTTTTCATCCTCGGCCAGGCGGGTTAGTTCGGCCAGGGCGCATAGGTCCTCGCCGGGGGCATTTTCATTTTTGATTTCATCTGACTTGGGGCCGGCCACGGCAAATCCTCAAACAGCGCACTAGAGACAGAAAGAAAAGCTGGGGCATCATCCAGATTTAATCCTATCTGCATAATTGTGACAGACAAAATCATCTTGACAGTCATATAGCAAAATCCTAAGTAAAATGGCGGCAAAAGTAGTTTGTGAGCCCTTGAGGCCGTAAACTATTGCAAATAGAGCCCCGGCCTGAAAACCGGTCCTGGACCAGTCCAGACACAGGCTTGGACGCGCGCATACCCGGTTGCCCTCAAAGGAGAATGGAATGACATTGGCAGTTATGACAGAGCAATCAATCGACGAGCTTTGCATCAACACAATCAGGACTCTGTCTATCGACGCCGTGCAAAAGGCCAACAGCGGCCATCCGGGCACGCCCATGGGCATGGCTCCCGTGGCTTACAGCCTCTGGCTCAATGACCTCAATTACGATCCCGAAGATCCGCTCTTTCCTAATCGCGATCGCTTTGTCCTTTCGGCCGGCCATGCCTGCATGCTGCTCTACAGTCTCCTCCATCTGGCCGGCGTTAAAAATGTGGACGAGCATGACAAGCCGCTTAAGACCGAGTCGGTCAGCCTGGATGAAATAAAAAACTTTCGTCAAATCGACAGCAAATGCCCCGGCCATCCCGAGCACAAACTGACCGCCGGCGTCGAGACAACCACCGGCCCGCTCGGTCAGGGTTATACCAACAGCGTGGGCATGGCAATTGCCGGCATGTGGCTGGCCACGCGCTTCAACCGCGAAGGCTTTGAACTTTTCAACTATCATGTCTGGGCCCTGGGCGGCGACGGCGACATGATGGAAGGCATAAGCAGCGAAGCGGCTTCCATGGCTGGTTTTCTCAAACTGCCTAACCTTTGCTGGATTTACGACAGCAACCGCATCACCATCGAAGGGCACACCGACCTGACTTTTGGTGACGATGTCGGCACGCGCTTCATGGCGTACGGCTGGAATATTATCCGCGTGCCCGACGCAAACGATCTCGAGCGCGTGCAGGGTGCATTTAAGGCAGCCAAAAAAGCAACCGACCGCCCCACTCTAATTATTATCGACAGCCATATTGCCTACGGCTCACCCAACAAGCACGACACAGCCGGTGCCCACGGCGAGCCCCTGGGAGAAGAAGAAGTCAAGCTGACCAAGCGCAATCTGGGCTGGCCCGACGACAAGTTTTTCTACATCCCCGACGGCGTCAAAGAGCATCTGCGCTCGGCCATGGCTGAGCGTGGTGGCAAGTCAAACAAAGAATGGCAAAAACTGTTTGCGGCATACAAAGCTAAATTTCCCCAACAGGGCAAGGAGCTGGAAACGCTGCTCAAAGGTGATTTGCCTGATGGTTGGGACAAGGGGCTGCCTACATTCCCCGCCGATGCTAAAGGCATGGGCACCCGCGAATCTTCCGGCAAGACACTGAACGCCCTGGCTGCCAATTATCCCTGGTTGATTGGCGGGGCCGCGGACCTGGCACCGTCGACAAAAACCCGCCTCACCTTTGACGGCACCGGTGATTTTAGCGCCACTAACTACGGTGGCAGAAATTTCCATTTCGGCATTCGCGAGCATGCCATGGCCGGTATTTTAAACGGCATGGCTGTTTCTAAAATCAGACCGTACGGCTCGGGCTTCCTCATTTTTATGGATTATCTCAAGCCCTCGCTGCGCTTGTCGGCAATCATGGAACAACCGGTTGTCTATATCTTCACCCACGACTCGATTGGCGTCGGCGAAGACGGCACCACCCACCAGCCAATCGAGCAACTGGCCATGGTCAGAAGCATGCCCGGCATCATTGATCTGCGGCCGGCTGACGCTAATGAAGTGGTGGAAGCCTGGAAAGTAATCGCCCGGACCAAACATGAACCGGTCGTGCTGGCCCTGACAAGACAGGCGGTGCCGACAATCGACCGGACCAAATACGGCGCTGCTTCCGGCCTGGCGCAGGGTGCTTATGTTTTGCATGACGCGCCCTCGGGCAAACCTGATTTTATCCTGATTGCCACAGGTTCTGAAGTATCGCTTGCACTGGGCGCCTGCGAAGAGCTGGCCAAGGAAGGCATGAACGGGCGCGTCGTCAGCATGCCGTCCTGGGCATTGTTTGCCAAACAGGATCAGGCCTATCAGGATAAGGTATTGCCACCACAGGTGGTGCAAAGAGTATCGGTTGAAATGGCATCCACTTTTGGCTGGGAAAGATATGTCGGGCCACAGGGCAAAATGATGGGCATGCATTCGTTCGGTACTTCGGCACCGATCAAGGAGTTGCTCAAGAGATATGGATTTACGCAGGAAAACGTCGTCAATACTGTCAAAGCTATGCTCCGCAAATAGGAGGGGATATGAGCTCAGTTGCTGCAAAAACGTCACCAATGAAGGCACTCACCGACGTCGGCCAATCAATTTGGCTCGACAATCTCAGGCGCAGCCTGCTTGATAGCGGCGAACTCCAGGGTCTTATCAATCAGGGTCTGCGTGGACTTACATCCAATCCAGCCATTTTGGAAAAGGCGCTTTCCGGAAGCACCGATTACGACGCCCAGTTAAAAGAGCTGCAATCGCTCAAAGATCTGGACGCCAAAGGCCTCTATGAAAAGCTGACAATCAAGGATATCCAAAAGGCAGCCGATCTTTTTGCCGACGTTTATAAGTCGACAAACGGCAGCGATGGCTTTGTCAGTCTGGAAGTGGCTCCTTATCTCGCCAACGATACAGACGGCACCCTGGCCGAAGCAAGGCGCCTGTGGCAGGAAGTAAACCGTCCTAATCTGATGGTAAAAGTGCCCGGCACCGACTCCGGCCTAAAGGCAATCAAACAACTGATTAGCGAAGGCATCAATATCAATGTCACCTTGCTCTTTGCCAGAGCGCAATATGAGCGGGTGCTGGAAGCATACATCAGCGGTCTGGAAGCCAGACTCAAAGCCGGCAAGCCAATCGACAAAGTAGCTTCGGTTGCCAGCTTCTTCGTCAGCCGCATCGACAGCTCGGTTGATTCATATATTGAAAAGAAAGTAGCCGATGCAAAAGTAGGCGACAAAGACAAAGAAGCTCTCAATAAACTGACCGGCACAATTGCCGTGGCCAACGCCAAAATGGCCTATCAACATTTCAAAACAGTGACCGAAAGCGCGCGCTGGAAAGATCTTTTGGCCAAGGGCGCGCAAGCGCAGCGTGTGCTCTGGGCATCGACAAGCACCAAAAATCCCAAATTTAAAGACACCCGCTACATTGAAGAATTGATTGGCAAAGCCACAGTTAACACCGTGCCTCCGGCCACCCTCGATGCCTTTATCGATCACGGCACGGTAGCCGTGACACTGGAAGATGGCCTGAAGGAAGCACGGGCCAATCTGGACAATCTGGCCAAGCTTGGTATTTCACTCGATCAAGTGACGAGTGAACTATTGACCGACGGCATTGCCCTTTTTGCCGAGGCCTTCGATCGTCTTCTGGCCAATGTCGAAAAGAAACGTATGGGACTGCTCGGTAACTTGCTCGACAGACAAACTGTCAAGCTTCCGCCCGACTTGCAAAAAGAAGTGGACACCACACTCAAGGACTGGCAGGACAAGGGTAAAGTACGCCGTCTCTACGGCAAGGACTCAACTCTCTGGACAAACAAGGACGAGAGCAAATGGCTCGGCTGGTTGGATATAACCCAGGAACAGCAAGCACACCTGCACCAACTGATTGCCCTGCAAAAAGAAATCAAAACCAGGGCATACAAGCATGCCGTACTTCTGGGCATGGGCGGCTCCAGCCTGGGACCGGAAGTGCTGAGGCTGGTTTTGGGATCGGCTGCCGGCTATCCCCAGTTACTGGTGCTGGATTCCACCGATCCAGAACAGATCGCCACCCTGGAAAGGAAAATCAATTTCAAAGATACGGTCTTCATTGTTTCCTCCAAATCGGGAAGCACGCTGGAGCCAAATATTTTCAAACAATATTTCTTCCACAAGGCCACGGAAGCTCTCGGTGCCGAGGAAGCCGGCAAGCGCTTTATTGCTGTGACCGATCCCGGCTCGCATATGGAAGAAGTAGCTAAGCGTGACGGATTTGGCCATATATTCCACGGCCTGCCGTCAATTGGCGGTCGCTATTCGGTCCTGTCAAATTTTGGCATGGTACCGGCGGCGGTATTGGGTCTGGATCTGGGCAAGTTTCTCGATCGAGTCGATTTGATGGTGCACTCCTGCGCTTCCTCCGTGCCGGCCACAGCCAATCCGGGCGTGGTGCTGGGGGCGGTTTTAGGTGTGGCGGCCAATCACGGCAAGGACAAAGTCACCTTCATCACATCAAGCACGCTCCGATCGGTGGGCTCATGGCTGGAGCAACTTCTGGCCGAATCAACAGGCAAGCTGGGCAAGGGAATTGTACCGGTTGATCTGGAGCCCCTCAAAGGAGCATCTGTATACGGCAGCGACCGAGTATTTGTGCACCTCAAGCTGGAAAGCGATGTGGACCGCTTCAACGAAGAATATGTGCAGTCCCTGGTTGCCGCCGACCATCCTGTGGTTGTGATTACCGTGCCCGAGGTTTACGATCTGGGCCAGGAATTTTACCGCTGGGAAATAGCCACGGCAACAGCCGGTGCCATAATCGGCATCAATGCCTTCGACCAGCCGGATGTGGAGGCAAGCAAGATTGTCACCCGCCAGCTCACCGATGAATATGAAAAGAACGGCTCCCTGCCGAAAGAAACACCATTTTTGGAAGACAAGGAAAGTGGCCTCTCTATTTTCCCCTCACAAAGGACTCTGAAAAAACTGGAAGCGGAAAAGCCCAAGAGCGTCAAAGAAGCTCTGCGCAGTTTCTTGCTTGACACCGGCAGTGGTGACTATCTGGCATTTCTTGCTTATCTTGAAATGAACGAGAGCCATGAGAAAACCCTGACAGAAATACGCGGGCTGGCTCTGGAAAAGCGCAAGGTAGCGACCTGTCTCGGATTTGGACCGCGCTTCCTGCACTCCACCGGTCAGGCCTATAAAGGTGGACCAAACAAAGGTGTGTTTTTGCAAATCACGTCAGGCAATCAAAAAGACCTGGCCGTGCCCGGACAAAAATATTCTTTCAGCACGGTCAAATTGGCCCAGGCCAGAGGTGACTTCGAAGTGCTTTCGCAGAGGGACCGCCGGGCCCTGCGCATCCACATCGGCGATAACGCCGATGCCGGGCTGAAAGCACTCTCCAAAATGATCACGGAAGCCCTCGGTTAGCTAACAGTTTAGTCCGAGACCCGAGTGGTCTATTGGCCAGTCGGTCTCGGACCACTTGGGCTTCGCTCCGGTATCATCGGCTACTAGTTACACACCAATCGTTATCCCTAGAAACTGATCAGCAAAAACTGTTCACCCCAAGACCGATGATCGGAAACGTATCACCAGTTACAGATCGTCAAAGAGACACAATCAGGTCCATATAGATGGGTGAAAATACCCCGGAGGTCATAATGAACCAGCTCGCTCCACCCGCCTGCCAGCCGCAAGCTACCAAACAGGTGATCCAAAACCTGTCCAAGCCGGCACCGCCGTGCACCCTGGTAATTTTTGGCGGAGCAGGGGATCTGACCAAAAGGCTTTTAATCCCATCTATATATAACCTGGCCGCCGCCGGCCTCCTGCCCGAAAATTTTGCCATTATCGGAGTGGCCCGGGCCGACAAAAACGACGAATCTTTTCGCGCCGACCTGACCGAAGAAATCAAATCATTTGCCACGGCCAAGGTGGACGATGATATCTGGCAAAATCTGGTGAGCCGGATTTACTATTTGCGCGGCAACTTCGATGAGCGCCCGACATTTGACGCTCTCAAACTGAGACTGGACGAAGTAGAACAAAAACACAATACCGGCAAGAGCCGCCTCTATTATTTTGCCACCGGAGCAGAATATTTCCCCAAAATCGCCGATCTCCTGGGTAAGGCCGACATGGTCAAACAGGAGCAGGACGTCTGGCGCCGGGTGATTGTTGAAAAGCCTTTCGGCACCGATCTGGAATCGGCCGAATCACTTAACCGTGCACTACTGGCGGTGCTGGAAGAAAATCAAATTTACCGTATCGATCATTATCTGGGCAAGGAAACGGTCCAGAATATTTTGGTCTTCCGTTTTGCCAACGGATTGTTTGAGCCTCTCTGGAATAACAAATATGTAGACCATGTGCAAATCACCGTGGCCGAATCGGTGGGCGTGGAAAATCGCGGCAACTACTACGACAAATCAGGCGCCCTGCGCGATATGGTGCCCAATCATCTCTTTCAACTATTGACCATGACGGCCATGGAGCCGCCATCGAGCTTCCAGGCTGACGCCGTGCGCGGTGAAAAAGCAAAGGTACTGGAAGCGATTCATCCCCTCACCGACGATGAAGTGCGCATGCAGGCCGTGCGCGGTCAATACGACAAAGGCGCAATTAAGGGCAAGGAAATTCCCGAGTATCGCAATTCACCAAAAGTAAATCCGGAAAGCAATACCGAGACCTATATGGCGATGAAGCTAATGGTCGATAACTGGCGCTGGGCCGGCGTGCCTTTCTATCTGCGCACCGGTAAATGCCTGCCCAAAAAACGCTCTGAAATTGTAATTCAATTTAAAAAAGCACCTTTCTCACTTTTTCGTGGAGAAGATGTGGGCGCCCTGGAATCAAACAAGCTGGTTTTGCACATACAACCGGAAGAAGGCATTGCTCTGGAATTTGGCGCCAAAATACCGGGACCAAAAGTGATGCTCAGCGGCGTGCAGATGCTATTTAACTATCACGATTATTTTGGCCAGTCATCTTCCACCGGCTACGAAACTCTCATCTATGACTGCATGATTGGCGACGCCACACTTTTCCAGAGAGCGGACAACAGCGAACTGGGCTGGAAAGTGGTTGATCCCATTCTCAAACTGTGGCAGAGAGAAAAGCCCAATTTTCCCAATTACACCGCCGGATCAAACGGACCAGCCGCAGCCGACGAACTGCTTGCCCGCGACGGCCGGGCATGGAGGGCAATAGACTAGGTGGACAAGGTAATTCTTGTTGGAGATGTCGGCGGCACCAAGACTTATCTGGCTCTATTTGAGCCGGACAATTACGAAAGCCCCCATGTGCAGGCGACATTATTCAGTCCGCGTTATTCTTCGCTGGAAGGTCTGGTGGGTGAGTTTCTCTCCTACCATCAGTGCAATGTGATTGCCGCCGCTTTTGGTATCGCCGGCTATGTGCGCGACGGCCATGTGACCACACCAAATCTTCCCTGGTCGGTCAAGATTGAAAATCTGGAGCGCACCATCAACTGCGACAACGTTGCCTTAGTCAATGACGTGGAAGCAAATGCATATGGCCTCGAGCTGCTCACACCGCTCGATCTAATTGAGCTCAATCCGGAAGGGGAAGAGGCTGACGGCAACCGGGCTGTGATTTCACCCGGCACCGGACTTGGTCAGGCCGGCATTTTTGCCATGGGACGCAACCATCTGCCCTTTGCCTGCGAAGGCGGCCACGTTGACTTTGCCCCGCGCACCGAGCTGGAATCGCAGCTGATGCTTTATCTGCACGAAAAGTTTGGCCGGGTCAGTGTCGAGCGTGTTGTTTCGGGAATGGGTCTTTCCAATATCTATGACTTCTTGCGCGACGCCGGTCGCGGCGTGCCGCCGCACGAAATTGAATTTGGCCAGCCAGCGGACAAATCGCGTCTGATCAGCGAAATGGGGCAGGAAGGCAAAAACGAACTCTGCACCCTGGCACTGAACATGTTTGTATCGCTCCTCGGGGCCGAAGCCGGCAACCTGGCCTTGAAAATGATGGCTGTGGGCGGCGTTTACTTGGGGGGCGGCATCCCGCCAAAAATAATCAATAAACTGAAGGAAGGTCCCTTTCTAGAATCATTCTTAAATAAGGGCCGCATGCGTCCCTTGCTTGAGAAGATACTGGTAAAAGTGATCATGACCGACCGCACCGCCATGCTCGGGGCACTGGTTGTAGCTAAAGGCCTGCTTATTGAAAAGTCCGACGCCGACAGGCAAAAAGTGCACTGAAAAGTGAGGGGAAAATGGCCAACAATGTCACCGTAACACAAACAAGCAGCTCTGAAGACATGGCCCAGACAGCCGCACGCCGGCTGGCTGATATGGCCGAGGCGGCAATCAAGGATCACGACCATTTTAGCCTGGCCCTCTCCGGTGGCAACACTCCCAAAAGACTTTACGAAATATTGGGTCAGAGCCCATACGCCCAGCGCCTGACCTGGGACAAAATCATTTTTTTGCTGGGTGACGAAAGGCTTGTGCCAATCGACAATAAAGACAGCAATTATTTGATGATCAAAAACAGTCTTTTGAAGACCGCTCCCATTAGGGAGCAAAATTTTCTGCGGGTTTACACCGATCTGGCAACACCCGGCGCCTGCGCTACCGATTACGAGCTGGCCATCAAAAAGCACCTGGGAGTGAAGAACGGCGAAATGCCCGCCATCGATCTGGTCCTGCTCGGTATGGGACCGGACGGTCATACTGCTTCGCTTTTCCCCGGCACCGACGCCCTGGAAGACATAGGTCATATTGTCCGCGCCAATTTTGTCGCCAAGCTAAATAGCTGGCGCATTACCCTGACCGCCGCGGCGCTGCGCAATGCCAGAAATGTACTGTTTCAGGTCCAGGGCGCGGACAAGGCAGTGGCGTTAAAGGAAGTACTGGAAGGCAAGGAAAATCAGTCTTTGTATCCTGCACAACTGCTTCGGGGCATGCCGGGTAAAGTAGAATGGTTAGTGGATAAAGAAGTTTCAGCTGGGTTACGAGAGTCCCTTGGTAGTGGGTCTGCCGGAGTAAAAAAGTAATGAGTCAAATCGTGGATAACGTGCAACTGGGCAAAGAAATGTCGGCCAAATTAGCTGTAGAGCTTGTTGAAGACGGCATGATAGTGGGACTTGGCACAGGCACGACAGCCAAGATAGCCATCGACCTTCTCGGTCAGCGAGTGGCCCAGGGCTTGAAAATAAAGACGGTCGCTACTTCCCAGGCCAGCGCCAACCAGGCCATTAAACTGGGCATTGACGTTTTGGACATAAACGACGTGGCTGAGATCAATTTGACAATTGACGGAGCCGACCGTGTTGATCGCAGCAGCCGGACCTTGATTAAGGGCCTCGGCGGTGCACTGCTGCGCGAAAAAATCGTAGCCGGCAACACCCAGCTATTGATCATAATTGTCGACGAGCGCAAGATTACCGACAAGCTCGGAGTAGATTGTCCGGTGCCGGTGGAAGTCGTGCCCTTTGGTTATGTTGCTACCAAGAAACATTTACGAGAGCTTGGATGCGAACCAACTCTAAGGCGTGCATCGAACGACGAGCCCTTCATCACCGATGGTGGCAACTATATAATCGATTGTATGTTTGGTTTGATTAAAGATCCGGCCGCTCTCGAAACATCGATCAATCAAGTAATTGGTGTAATAGACAGCGGGCTTTTTGTGGGCATGGATCCCAAAGTGATTATCGGTACGACAGACACAGCTTTTGAGCTCTAAGGAGCTTACCACCCCTTTCACTTTCAACATCAACATGCACTTGATAATTAAATCGGTGCAAAACAGATGGAGAATAAATCCTGCCTACCAAGACTGAATTACTTCCAGAACTTACAGCCAGCGAGAGGATTCGCTACAGCAGGCATTTGATCTTGCCTGAGGTGGGGATGGATGGTCAGAGGCGCCTTAAAGCCGGTAGCGTTTTGATCGTTGGAGCCGGCGGCTTGGGCTCGCCGGCGGGCATGTATCTTGCCGCCGCCGGCGTCGGCACAATCGGTATCGCTGACTTTGACGATATTGACCTTTCCAATTTGCAAAGGCAAATATTTCATGCCACCAGCGGTGTAGGCACATCCAAATGCCAGTCAGCAAAGCTACGGATGGAAGAAATAAATCCGGAGATCAAGATCGTCACCCACGATGAGCGAATAACTGCCGCCAACATAGAAATTTTGGTTGGCCAATATGATGTAGTTATCGACGCCACCGATAACTTCGCTACTCGCTATTTGATCAATGACGCCTGCGTCTTGCTGAAAAAGCCAAATGTCTACGGCGCGATTTACCGGTTTGAAGGACAGGCCAGTGTCTTTGCACCGGGCTCCGGGCCCTGTTATAGATGTCTGTTTCCTTTCCCACCGCAAGCGGATGCCGTACCTAACTGTGCCGAGGGCGGCGTGCTGGGAGTCCTGGCCGGCATGATCGGGGTTTTGCAGGCAACAGAAGCAATCAGACTCTTGCTCGATATCGGCACCGGTCTGATTGGCAAACTGCTTATTTACGACGCAATGGAAATGCGCTTTGACACAGTCAATATAAAACGCAATCTGGACTGTCCATTATGCGGCGATAATCCGACCATCAAATCAATTGCAGATACTGAATTTGCATGCGCAGTGAAAGTAGTGGAGGCTGGCACCAAAGCTGCCGCTGACGGCTCAGCAGGCAGCAGCGCAAACGATTCAGATGACGAAATTTCGGCAACTGCATTGAGTGACCGCCTAAAAAGCGGAGACAGACTTTTTCTCCTGGATGTGAGAAATCCGGAAGAGTTTGTTTTATGCAATCTGCCCGGATGCAATCTCATTCCACTGCCGGAGCTCTCCAAACGATTGAGCGATCTGGACCGCTCTCAGGACATAGTCGTCTATTGCAAATCAGGAGCCCGCAGCCGCAGGGCAGTACAGTTGCTCAGAGAAGCCGGCTTCCAGAAATTGACCAACTTGACCGGCGGCATACTGGCCTGGATTGCCGAAGTAGATCCTTCAATGCCCGGCTATTGATTGTTTGATGGACTGATTTATAGACTGATTGATTCTTCTGTCAGTCGACTATTGGTCGGACAACAGCAAGATTTCTCCGGCTCCGACACCCTGCGTTGAAGCTTTGGTAGACACAGCCTCAAAACTTCCAGCATCTTCCGGCCGCCCACTATAAAAATAGCCAGGAGCGGCACCATTTGTGCCAGATTTTGAAGTAAGGGTCCCCAACAGCAAGGATGCATTTAGACCACCTTAGTGCGAGCTTTAAAATGTAACGTCAAAGTATCCAATAGTCATCAAGTTGCCGGAAGCCCCCCGGGGGGATCTACAAGCAGCACTTTTTTTTGTCAGGGGCATCTTCCACTGCCTCAAACTGGTTATCCTCGCCGTCCGAGCCCCTGCGCAGCAGTTGCCATAGCTCATTCATAACTCGCTCCGAGTCATCTGCCTTGACTGCTTCGACGACACAGGTATTGAGGTGTTGTTTGAGCATCAGCTGTGCCGTCCGGTCCAGTGCCGACTGCACCGCCTTCAGTTGATTGAGCACATCGACGCAATACTTTTCGTCTTCCACCATGCGCTGCACGGCAGTCAGGTGACCAATTGCTTTGGCCAACCGGCGGGTCAAAAGGCGTTTGGTGTCTCCGGTAATTGCCATTATCTAATCGGGAGCTCCCGCAAATATTGCTGGCGAGGTATTACAGCTTAGTTTAATCGCCCCGAAGCGATTCTGACACAATCAAAAGCCAAGTGTTTAATTAGTGTGAAGTAATCTCGGCCAACTGCCAAATAAAGGGATTCGCCACCGATGCGTCATATAAGCTGCTTGAGCCCACTGGCACGAGTTTTTCGTGGCCGCGGTGCGCTATTGTGGCAGTGCTTTATTAGCGCAGTGCTTGGTTGTAGCTGTGTTAAATTGTCGCGGTACTTTATTGCTGCGATTCTGCCCTGTCGATCACTGAAACCTCAGGCCCTGTTGTCAACGCCAGGCGATGACTGGATTGCCAGAGTTGCACGCATTCTTGAGCACCTCGATCGCCCACCAGATTGGCCAGTTCTTTTTGAGCATCGGAGCATTCAGTTTTAGAATATTCTAAGTGCTGCAATATTTGCTCGACCTCTTGTCGTATGGCCAGTTGTCTTGCTTTTAAAGCTTTGCGATATTTGTGCTGGACAAGCGGCCCCCCGGCAAAAATCATCAGAACAGCCGCCTCTAAGCCCAATCCAACAATACCCGGTGCATAGCTATCCGGTACGCCATCGGGCGGATTGAGTGTTGCTATGCCGACAACACCCTGTGCCGCTGTACCGCCGGCTACACACATTAGTCCGCTGGTTGAGCCGAGATTGGTAATCCTTAGCTTATTAGCAAGCTTCACTATTTCCGGATCTCGTGCGTAAGCCATTTTGAGAATAATGTTGCCCCAGATACTGTTCGAGAGAAGCGATCGATCTAGCGTCGATACATCCCCATCCATTGCTGCCAGCGGGCAGACCTCCGAGCATCCGCATGTAGCGCAGGCAAATACTGGAGTCTGCATGACCAACAGACAAACAAGCACAACCAGTGCCGTAACAATTGAACCGACTCTACTCTGCATAACAGACTCCAAACCTTTTCTGCACCACTCAGTCAGTGTGTCCAGGAATATTCAACAAAGTAAATTTCCGCGGACTGGTCATTGCCAATTGATGACTTGATTGGTACAGGTCGACCCATTCACGACATGCACGTTCTCCAATCAGTCCGGTCAATTCTTTTTTCGCGGCGTCACACTTAGCGCCAGATGTTTCCATGTGAGCCAAAATTGATTCAACCTGAGCTTTTATGGCGAACTGTCGATTGGATGTTTGTTTGGCCAGCTTGTGATTTAAGAGGATTCGAGCAGCAAAAACAGCCAGTGTAGCACTGCTCAAAGCTGTACCAAGAATCAGCGGCGCATAGCTATCCTTACGACCAGGGCTCGGATTGATCACATAGATTGCTGATATGCCCTGAGCAAGAGTGCCTCCGGCAATGCCGCCAATGGCACCGAGTGTACCGAGGCCAACGAGGTTTAGTTTTTTGCTTATTTTCTGCAGCTCCGGATCGCGTTGATAGGCCAGCTCCAAAATCAGGTTGCCCCACAGGCTGTCGGTAAGTGGCGATCTATCCTTGCGCTCCTTACCGGTCGCCATTAGCAGCAGCGGATTTAACTCAGCGCCGCAAGTTGAGCAGGCAGCAACCTGAGCTATTAGGACAGGTTTGTTGTTGTGCTACACTGGCTGTTGTTGCTTGGTGTATTTGCCTCGGCCTGCGCAGGATTGCCTTGCCGCGCCGAGACAGCTTGAGTGTTGGTTTGAGCACTGGTCGGAAGTCCAATGAAAAGAAGAGCAAAAATGGTGACAGCGGCAATAGCTCTAAAAATAAATTGTGTGTGTAACAAGGCTACCTCTCCAAACACAGGCGACATCCGATGCAGTATATGTTGACTGAAATTGAAGCGATAGCTGACCGGGGGGTGGGGATACAGAGCATTACTGCTCAGACTCCAACGATCCAGCCAAATATTGGAACGTACTCCATTTTCAGCAGGTTCTTCCTGGCGATGGAGAATGCGCCGTCAGCATTTGAATGAAAATAACGGAGCGGAGTCTTCAGTGAGTTGGTTATATTGAACACTACGAAAGAGCCATTCCTGGCTATTCAAGTTCAAGTTTGTGACTTCTGGCGGGAGTGATTTGTGGTCAACGATCGTGCGTCGAGCCATGATCATTCCTGCAGGAAAGGTCACAAATGGCGGGGGTCCTTCAATGTGGCAACGTCGTATTGTGAAGTCATTTTGAGAAACCCAGATTGTTCTTGGACCGAATACCGACAACTCCTGCATCTGGTAACAGGGCTCATCATCTACCCATTCATCTCGAAGAAGAGCGAGTTTGTTATCTAGAAAACATGGTCTTCCTGAATTTTCAACTAATAACGGCAAAAATGTATCGCTCACTCCCTGGGTTTTATCACCTGCCATCGACATTGCGGTGCTGAGGTCCATAACTTCCTCAAATTCCCTGATCTTCTTTATCTTTCCTTTCTTGAGCTTCAAGGTCCAAGTGCTCAAGTGTAGTTGTGCCTTAGAGCCTTTTACAATCAGGACTGATTTGTCTTCCTCTCCTTCTGTTCCAGCCCATTCAAAACGAACTTGATTGGGCTTAAGGAAGTAGGTTTTGAACCAACCAATTCTCTCAGGGCCAAATTCGATGCGCCTGATCGTGCCAGAGTCTTCATAGGACGAAAGGCTTTTGTACGAATCTTTTATGCGCGCGCGCAGCGCCTCGATATCTATAACCATGAATTTTTTGGAGCACCAAAGTTTTAGGAATGCGGCGAATTCTGCAATCGATCAGCGTCGTTTTCTGCCGGGAGGTTGGATCTTTGGAATGATTGCACAATCTGCTACACGTATTTATGCGATCATATCCTATCGCACGAAACAGGCGGTAGTTTTTAGGCGTGGTCAATCAAGACAGGTTCAACTCTAGCGATGGGACATGGCGCTGGATACATTCGAACGGGGCCAATTGTTTAAGCGGCGCCTCTATGAACGACCCTGCGATTTGGCCCCACAGGATTCGAGAAATTGACGTTTCCTATGGTTTGGCACTAAAATCGCCCTATGTCAATCAAACGCAATCAGGAGCTTTTGAAGGCCGTCCAGAGCCAAGACACACTTCGCGTTGCCAAAGCCATGAAGAATGGAGCCTCTGCGGATATTCGTGCTGAAGACGAGAATCCACTGTTAAACATGGCCGTGCTTGGAAAGGCCGAAATCGTTACTTTGTTGGTAGCTGCCGGCGCCAGCGTTAATGTAAAGGATAGGCACGGGGAGACGCCCTTGCTGCGCATTCTTGGCTGGAATCGGTACGGGAGGTCTGCTGACGAGCGGGAACAATTCGAAGCTAAAGTCAAGACTCTCCTGGATGCCGGTGCTAAATTAGCAATTGTTGGGAGCGGTGGCTGGACGGCTATTCAAAAGGCTGCTTACTTCGGGCACGCAGGGGTATTGAAACATTTGCTTGATGCAGGAGCCGATCCAAATGAGATTCCAGAATCGACCCGCCGCGAAACTGCCGTCCAATACGCCGCGAGATCTGGCAGTCCTGACTGTCTAAGAGTCGTGCTTGCGGCCGGAGGCGATCCAAATGGCCCGAGTGCTCCCCGCAGACCACCGCTGCTTGATGCCGTTATCGCGTCTGGCAGTGAAGAGCTGGTGCTGATTTTGCTATCAGCAGGCGCCGATATCAATGGATCTTCTGAACTACAAGAGACAGCCCTCATGTT
>Ga0207011_1115_pt1 | contig 16644 bp, 12 predicted proteins | sample Alteio_BWMinCont_79_FD_153466 | JGI IMG/M metagenome (GOLD analysis project Ga0207011, IMG submission 153466) | Enriched cells from forest soil in Barre Woods Harvard Forest LTER site, Petersham, Massachusetts, United States -... | ecosystem: Environmental > Terrestrial > Soil > Temperate forest >...
CGGCGTGATCGATCCATCCGGGCCAGGCCTTAAGCAGAACGGCTGTGATAATCCCGGGCACATGCACTACTATGAACAGTAATCCTGCACTTGCTTTGGCCAACAGGGTGAGTAGATTGGCCTTTGGTATCACCCCTGGTGCTTTGTCCCGTCATCTGATCAATCTGCCATTCGGCGTCTATTCTATTTTGCAAAAGTTAGTCCTAAAATCACAAAATCAATAGTAATATCCTCCTCAGTGCACAAAGCACGAATACTCCGAACCTTACCGGCGAGACCAGCGTATCTGGTCGATAATTAAGAGTGGCAAACTCAAAAAGGAATATGGCATGAAAGCAGCTGTTGTAGCCCTGTCAATTACCCTGGCACTATGCACGTTGAGTAAAGCTCTGGCAGCTTCAGATCCGGCGGTCAATGCCGAGCTGCGCAATGGACGGAAAGTGGGAGCGTCCGGTGAGCCGCGCCAAGCATTGCCCCACTTTCAAAAGGCACTGGATCTTGCCACCGCCAAATCGGAGGGTTCCCTTGACCAAGCCGAGGCGCTGATGGAGCTTGGAGAGTGCTACCGCGAAGCTGGACAAAGCGACAAGGGCATGCCCTTGTTGAGCAAGGCAATAGGCATCGCCGAGAAAGTAGACGGCGGCAGTGAAATACTGGTGGCTGCACTGGCAAATCTCGCCCTCCTCGATTCCGATGCCGGACGCTGCCAGGATTCGCTTAAGTGTTATAAACGTTGCCTGGCAGAAATCGGAAAGATGCCACATCCCGACATTGCTACGCAAGCAAAACTCGAGAACAACATGGGCTTGTTGATGGCAAAGTCCAACCTGGACGAGCAAGCCATAAAAATGTACGAACGGGCACTGACACGTTCTGCCAATGACAGCTCCATGGCTGGCCTGCACATAAGCTGTCTGGGAAACATTGCCATGTCTTACCGAGCACTAAAAAATCTAGCCAAAGCTGAAGAGTACGCTTCAAATGCGGTCAAGGAAGCAAAACAAGCGATGCCTATAGACGATCCTGACTACGGATTTGCTCTTGCCCAGCAAGGCATGATTCTTGTTGATGATCATAAGTATGAAGAGGCCCGGATAGCGCTGAGCGAAGCAATCGCTGTGCTCGGGAAGGCACTCGGTGACGACCATCCTCAAGTAGCGCAGGTCAAAATATCGTACGCCGAATGTATGGCGGCGCTCAAGAAAAATCCTGCGCCAGACCGATAGTCGCCGTATGGATTATCACTCGGTTTTGAGAGTGCCCAACCGCACGATATATAGAGGAAGCAAATTCGCCCGGACAAATCCTCCGGCCTGTGTCAACTGGCCTGCTAAAGGCCGAAACAGTTTTATTTGGACGGCACACCGACGACCGAAATACCGGTTGGCCCGTTGACCGTGCGCTTCAGATCGATGTCGAAAACCACCTGACTGGAAGGCGGATTGGGAAAATCAGGTATTTCGAAAAAACCTATCTGGTCGACTATTTTTACAGCCATTTCTCTAAATTCTGTTTCTCGCTGTACATTGCGCTCGATGTCAGCTGCGGGGGTAAATTCAATTACTTGTCCCGAAATATCGTGATCCGCCTTGACGGTCACTTCAAGCTTGGCCGTACCGGGGCATACGTCAACTGCCTGCCAGTGCGTGTATATGGACCTGGCGACGGCGCGATACCATTGCGGCCATGTGTCACATTTTCCCGGCTGCAAATCAGCCAGGACGCCGGCTCTGGCTACCTCGGCTGCCGGTTCAATCCGGTTAAAAATGTGCTGCGACAGCATGGGAAAGGGCGTTGCTCTCAATTCTATCGGACTGGTCGGGGTGGTCGGATTTGTTGACCAGGCGCCTCCCAGCGTTTCTTTGCTCAGGCCGGGTGGGGTGATTGTCACTTCATAGCCGGGGGCGGTTGTGATACCGTGCCTGGTTACGTAGTGCGTGTCATCACCGGCCGGCAAGAAGCTCCTGATGATGTCACCGGTGTTGCCACCCGGCGCTATCATCTGCACCGAGGTTTGCATTGCCTGCACCGCCGACAGAGCTGAGCCCCTGTTGCATCCGCCAAACATTGGTATGGCCGGTACTCGAGGTACTGATGAAACGGTCAGCTCGGGCGTGAGCACAACGACACCGCGGCCCACGGTCTGGTAATGCTCCGGCATAAGGTTTTTTGATTGCAGGCTGCCTTCGGATGTAAATGACGTACTGGAACCGGGAATGTAATTAATAACACCGCTTGCCGGTGTGCGCTGGTAAGAGGATATGGGCGAGATCACGCCGTGCATTCCTGTATTGCCACCCCTGGGGGTGCCGCCCAGAAATTGCACCGGGCCGTCTGAAATACCCCCCTCGGAGCCACCGGTATGCACACTGCCGCGAATTGTCTCCGGGACATACTGGCCTTTCATGGGATTGAGAGACCTGCCCAGGCCGTTATTGGCGTCGGCCCGCCCCTGATATTGCGGGGTGAGGCGCAGGGATGGATTTAATGAAGACTCTTCCTTGATGCCGCCCTGCAGCGGGCCGGAGCGACTGACGCCGGTTGAAAGAGTCTGGGCGCTGCCCTGTAAAGGAACGGCTGCGGGTGCCGGTGAAGGCGATGGCAAATAATCGGTTACCCCTTTGTCGGCATAACCAGGGGCACAGCTAAGGTGGACGGCAGCCCAGAGCGACAGGATGAGCGATATGGGAAGGATTGGTTTTCGGCACATTTGTGGGCTGCTCATAATCCAGCGATTTACTCCCGGCAGATATGTTTTACCCAAAATCTTCCCAAAAAATTGCTAAACAATTATGAATCAGGCCTGCCTTGGCGCTGTTCTCCATTCCAATAATCCCCGGACTTTAATTGCGACAGTCGCCGATGATCCCTAATCGCTAAGCAATATCATGCAATCCGAGCACAGCGGCCGTATCGGCGCGAATTTTGCGACAGAGCTGCGCGTCACTTGCCGGCGATCGCCCGTAGGAGGGAATGATTTCAGACAACTTGCTTGACCAGCCGTTTTTCATGGCATCCTTATAACAGCGCTCCAGCACGTGCAGCATGATCCAGGCGGCGGTCGACGCCCCTGGGGAGGCACCGAGCAAGGAGGCAAGTGATCCATCGGCAGCGCTCACCACTTCGGTGCCAAATTGCAAAACGCCACCATGCACCGGATCCCGCTTCACAATCTGCACCCGCTGACCAGCCACTGCCAGTCTCCAATCCCTCGGTCGGGCGTTGGGAAAAAAGTCGTGCAGGGCCAGGAATCGCTCGGTGTCTGATTCGATAACTTGCCCAATCAAATACTCGGTAAGTGCAACGTTATCGCGCCCCACCGCCAGCAGTGGCAAAATATTGTCCGGGTCTACCGATGTGAAAAGATCGAGATACGAGCCGTGTTTGAGAAACTTGGTGGAAAATCCGGCATAAGGACCAAAGAGCAGGGAGACATCGCCGTCGATATAGCGAGTATCGAGGTGGGGCACCGACATTGGTGGCGAGCCCACAGGAGCCTTGCCGTAAACCTTTGCGTGGTGGCGCGAAGTATGCGCCGGGTTGTCGCAGCGAAACCAGAGCCCGCTCACCGGAAAACCGGCATAACCACGCGCTTCCGGTATAGCGGATTTGTGCAGCAGAGGCAGCGACCCACCACCGGCACCAATGAATACAAATTTGGCCGTCAAGTCGCGTTGCTCACCGGTTTTTTCGTCTCTGAGCTTAACCTTCCATTGTTCGCCGTCCCGGTGCAAGTCGTGCACCCGCTGTGAAAAATGGATAGCGAAACCTTCCTTCTGCCGCAGATAATCCAGCAGCAAGTTGGTAAGGCTGCCGTAGTTGACGTCTGTACCTGTCTCCATGCGAGTGGCAGCAACGACATCACCAGGGTCTCGACCTTCCATCACAAGCGGCACCCATTCTTCAATCTGCTTTTTGTCCCTGGTAAATTCCATCCCCCGATAACAATGGTGCGCCGAAAGAGCTTCAAATCTTTTTTTGAGAAAGGCTACATCATCAGCACCACGCACAAAACTAAGATGAGGCACAGGATGAATGAACGACCGGGGATCCTTGATCTCGCCCTTTGAGACCAGGTAGGCCCAGAGCTGCCGGGAAACATCGAACTCAGTGTTTACCTCCAGCGCTTTGGAAATATCGATAACACCATTTTTTTCAGGGGTGTAATTTAACTCACACAGAGCAGCGTGACCGGTGCCGGCATTGTTCCAGGCGTTGGAACTCTCTTCTGCAGCGCTATCGAGTTTCTCAAAGATGCCAATCTTGATGCCGGGCTGCAACTCTGTGAGAAAGACTGCGAGCGTGGCGCTCATGATTCCTGCGCCTATTAGGACGGCGTCAAACTTGGTGGTCGGTTGATCAGTTCGATGTTTCATCAGTTTTTTCTATGCATGTGGCTATAGTAAGAGGCAATCAATCAAGTTTAATGCGGATGGGCAGAATTATAGCTCAAAGCATAGCCGAAGGCACAGCCGCTTATGCAACCGATTAATTGGCCTCGAACGCGGCCGTGCAAGGCATTGATTTATATGCCCGCGCGTTCTTATTTGTGGACAGCGTCAAGCAGAGCCAGGGCCAAACCGGATTTGTCGAGCTGGTCAAAAGACTTGCTGGTGACTATGTCATAACGTGCACGGGCTTTCACCAGATCGTTATCGAGTTCGCGCAAATATCGCGTTGCTTTGGGATCGACTCCCACCTGCAAAAATGTGATGGCGATCTCGTCTGGACTGTGCATCCTCTTTGTGGCATCAATAATTGTCTGGCGCAGACCCAGCGGATCATCAGGACAGCCGTCGGTAATCATCGCCACCAGGAGTGGTTTGACGTTTTCATTCTGTTCCCTCGCGGCAAAGTAAGCACGTAATTGGCTTTTCAGCGCGTCGTTGGCATTGGTATTGCCGCCGGGGCGATTGTTGTTAAAGAAGTTGGGAACACTGCTCAGGTCTACATCTTTATAAACCTTATATCGGTCGTTAAAGAGCACTACCTTTAGATGATCTTGGGCGTGTGCCTTGAGCGATCTCTGCAATTGTTTGCTCAGGCTTTCTGTCTGCTCCGCGCACCATTGCCACCTGCTCTCGTCCGGAGAAACGTCGGATGGCAGATTCGCGACCGGCGTTGCGGTCCATTTCGTCGTGCCCGACAAAGTCTTGGACATCGACTTGGACGAATCGATAAAAACAATCACGTCGTAATCGGCTATTGTAGCCAATCTCTCGTCGCTCACCGGCGCGGGCTTGCTTTGCATGGGTGGAGAAAAGACCACCACCGCCATGGCATCAGCCCGCGAAATCAGGGCACCAGCACCTAAAAACAAAGACAATGCGACAGCAACACCTGCAACGGCAGGTCTCAACAATTTGAACATACAATACAACTCCAGCAGGCACTCGCCTGACATCTAATGAATTCGACGGGAGTGGGTGGTGTTTGTTCCAGGGCTGCTAAACCCCTATAATCGTGCTACACGGGGGCCCTGCCCATTCCTTATAAGAGATCCGGTTTGCCTTTAATCAAAGCTTGCACAACGCCCACAATCCTGGCCAGGACGACATCTCTGGGCTTTTTGCTTTTGCTTGCCGTGGCATCGGCAGCGCTGCCCGGCCAGTGCCTGCCCAGGAAGCCGCCGGCGACGACATCGCCAAAAGTGGTGATTGGCCATGATGTGCCGGTGCAAATCTGGCGCGACATTTCGGTCACGCCCTGGGCTGTGCTCCTCTGTATACATGGACTCAGCCTGCACGCCAAGAGCTTCGAGGCCTTCGGCAAGGCCATGTCGCATGTGGGTGTGCCCTCCTATGCCATGGACGTGCGCGGGTTTGGTTCCTGGCAAAACGCCCAGGGCGCCTCGCATCTCGATTTTGAAAAGGCCTTCGCCGACATAAAAAATACCCTGGAAGCGGTGCGCCGAAGCAACCCCGGTCTTCCCGTAGTCCTTGTCGGTGAATCAATGGGTGGTGCCATCGCCCTGCAAGCAACAGCAGCAAATCCGGAACTGATCGATGGCCTGATTTGCAGTGTGCCGTCAAGGAAAAATTCCGGGCAAAGCTCGACCGGCATGAAAGCGGCAATTGGTCTTATTTACCATCCAAACGGTGAAATTGATGTGGGCGACAAAGTGATCAGAAAAGCGACTCAGGAAATTCAAGTGGCGGAAGACTGGGAACACGATCCCCTGAGCCGAATGGATTATTCTCCCAAGGAGCTTTTGCAATTTCGCAACTTGATGAACAATAACCAGATTAAAGCAGCGCAAATCACCAATACACCCGTGTTGTTTTTGCAAGGAGGCAGCGATAAACTGGTCAAACCGGCAGGCACAATCGGCCTCCTCAAGTATATAAAAGCCAAAGACAAAGACCTTGTTGTGGTAGGCACAGCCCAGCATTTGATCCTGGAGCAGGGTCAGTTTGACGATACACATGTGATCAAGGATGACGTGATCACCATAGTCTCAAGCTGGATCGACAAACATGTGGCCAACCCGGAGACCGAACCCTCCGAAGACGCGACCAACCTGATGTCCAAATATTCGGACGCCACAAGGCAGGCACGCGGGCACTTCAAAATGGCCGAGGGCAGCTTGCTCCTCAATGATGCGGAAACCGCCAAAGATCACCTGGCGACGGTGCTGCGCCTGGCCCATGGCACGATGCTGGCGCAGAAAGCCGACCAGCTGATGCTTACTTTGCCCGAACATCTGATTGCACCACCGGTGGGGACAGGGCCGCACGATGATGCCGAGCTCGTATCAATTAACGCGGCCAAATCCAATGACAAACCAACCATTTTGATTTTTTGCGCTCCGTGGATAGACTCATGCAAAACACTGTTGGAAGATCTCAACCGAGTACTGGGAGTGGATCAAAACAAAGTCAATATTGTCTGGATTAATGCCGACAGAGAAGATACTCAGTCGCTTGTGAAAGAGTATGGGATTGGGCCGCTGCCGGCAGTTTTATATATGACATACAACAACGAAGTGCTGCTCTATTCCCTGGGCAATCCCGGCGATGCCGTGACGCGGTCAAGGATCAGGAAGCTGCTTGCTGCCGATGCCGAACTGCATGCAAAAGACCGCGAGAAAAAAGTTGCTAGTCCTTGATATATTCGTAAGCGGGAATGGTTAAGAATTCGGCGAATTGATCGTTCAATACAAGATCATTCAATATTTTAGCCGCCTCTTTGAAGCGGCCGCCGGAGCCAAGCTTAGCCAGCTCATCTGCCGCCAACTCCGAATAAAGCTCCTTTGTTATCACACGGCCGTCGGCAAGTTTCGCCTTGTTCTTAATCCATTGCCATAGCTGCGCGCGAGAAATTTCGGCGGTGGCAGCGTCCTCCATTAGATTATGGATGGCAGCGGCACCAACTCCTCTGAGCCAGGACTCAATATATTGAAGGCCAACATTTATATTGTTTCTCAAACCAGTCTCGCTTATCGATGAACCAGGGATAGTGGTATCAATAATTTGCTTCGCATCTACTGAAACATCTGCCCGCAGGTTGTCCTTTTGGTTGGGACGGTCTCCTAAATGTGCGTCAAATACCTGTTTGGCGAGCGGCACCAGATCCGGATGGGCGACCCAGGTGCCGTCAAAACCTTGTTTGGTTTCTCTCTCTTTGTCCTCGGTCACTTTTGCCATTGCCACTTTGTTTATCTCGGCGTCCTTACGACTGGGGATAAACGCCGCCATCCCGCCCATGGCGTGGGCGCCACGACGGTGGCAGGTGTTTACCAGCAAATCGCAGTAAGCGCGCATGAAGGGCACATTCATTGTCACCTGTGCGCGGTCGGGCAAAGTGTACTGGGAAAAATTACTGAACTTTTTGATCAAACTAAAAATATAATCCCATCTGCCGGCGTTAAGACCCGACGCGTGGTCTTTCAATTCGTAGAGAATTTCTTCCATTTCAAATGCAGCCAGTATGGTCTCAAGCAAGGCAGTCGCTCTAATCGTACCGTGCGGCACACCAAGCTGCTCCTGGGCAAAAGTGAAAACATCGTTCCACAATCTGGCTTCCAGATGGTTTTCCATCTTGGGCAGATAAAAGTACGGCCCTGTGCCTCTGGCCGCGCACTCTTTTGCATTGTGGAAGAAATAAAGGCCAAAATCGAAGAGCGAGGCGGAAACCGGCTTGCCTTCCATGAGTACGTGGTCTTCGTTCAGGTGCCATCCGCGCGGGCGCACCAGCAGCACGGCAATTTCATCATTGAGCTTGTAGGCCTTGCCTTCGGGACTGGTGAAGGTAAGCTTGCGACGGACAGCTTCATACAAGCAGATCTGGCCCTCGACGACATTTGGCCAGGTGGGCGAAAGCGAATCTTCCAAATCGGCCATAAATACTTTGGCGCCACTATTGAGGGCATTTATCATCATTTTGCGCTCGACCGGGCCGGTGATTTCCACCCGGCGATCCTGCAAATCCCTGGGGCATTCGGCCACTTTCCAGGCGCCGGAGCGCACATCCTCGGTCTCGGGCAAAAAGCCCGGCAACCTACCGGCGTTGAGTTCGGCCTGCCGCTCTTTCCGGCGCTCCAGGAGGGCCAGACGAGTGCCATTAAACTTGTGGTTGAGGGCGGCGACAAAGAACAGGGCTTGAGGAGTCAGAATCTCTGCATATTCGGGCTTGGTCTTGCCGATGATTTCCAGATTTGGAATGGTGGTAGTCATGATAGGCCTCAAAACGGTTTGTCCCTGTAGTTTTAGCACGACAGGCGCCCAAAGTACGCCCTTTGGCCCGGAATGCGTCAGAGTGTAAAATAGATAACAAGGGGGCTATTGATGCGAACATTAACCGGCTGTTTTTCCTTTACTGTACTGCTAATGATCGGATTCGCCTGGCGTATGCCGCAGGTGATGTTTGTTTTGCCCTGGCTGCATCTCTCCTGGTTTTTGTTCAACGTTCAGTCGCAACCGGACGGCAAGAGTGGGAGCCTTCTGAAAAACTCAGTCGTTGTTGTCACGCTCGTGATCTTAGCCGCGTTAACTGGCTTTGCCTCTTTTCCAATGATCCTCCAGATATTTCGCGGCATGCTCGTAGTCGACGCGATCTTCTGCCTCAATACAATTGCAAATTCCTTGCCAACATCACTCAAGATCAAAGGTATAACGCATGCCGACCTCAAACGGATAAGTCAATCGTCCGCAGTCTTCAGGTTGAAACTGCCCCTTCGTAAAACGCCTTCAAGTTCGCTGGTCTCCGTTGACGAAACCTCAGCTCAGAAGGCGGAGGAATGACGAAAGTTGAAGATAGTGCCGATTGCGTGCGCGAAAAGTAATTAGAGGAATGAAATGCGGATACTGGATGGATTGTTTGCAATGGCAGTGCTTCTTGCGCTCTACCTTTGTGTGCCCGGCCTTTCTTCCTGCGACAACGCTGTAGTAGTAGTGGCATGCTGGGAGTTCATTTGCTTTCTCCATCTTTCGTGGTTCCTCTGCACAAGGCCAAACATTCCTTTTGTCGTGCGCCTAGTTACCCCCATGCCACTTCTGGGTATGATGGTTTTTGCGGCGGTGGGATTGGACTCATATTTGAAAGGTATAATTGGGTCACAGCTAATTCCCCTGGTTCTCTTAACGCAACTTGCGGCATTTGGTGACGCTATTTTTTGCGTGTTAAAATTATCCCGCTCCATGCCACAGTCCATTAGTGCAAGACGCCGTTGCATAACAGCCTCACCGGCTAGCGCAGCAATTGCACCTGTAACGGAAATTGATTCTGCACAAACATGATGAAGTTCTACTTGCCGGTCTTTTGTTTTTGCTTGGCAATAGCTTTGGCTCTGCGCTCGGCATCTTTCGCTGCTTTTTCCGCAGCTCCCTTGGCGGCCAGCGCTTTCAGTTTCTGCTTTTCCTTTAGCTCAAGGTAGTAATTATAGTTGCCGTGATAAAGCACAAGCTGGCCATCTTGAATTTCGACAATCTTGGTGGCAACCTGCGAAATAAAATATCGGTCGTGGGAGACAACGATGACACTGCCATCGAAACTTTTGAGGGCCTCTTCCAAAGTTTCCTTGGCTGGTATGTCCAGATGGTTTGTGGGCTCGTCGAGGATCAAGAAATTGTTTGCACCGAGCAGCATCTTTGCCAGAGCAAGCCTGGCTTTTTCACCACCGGATAAACTCTCTACCTTTTTATATGCATTATCTCCGCTAAAGAGAAATTTACCGAGCAAACCGCGCACTTCTTCTGTTTTCCAGAGCGGCACTTCTTCGGCAATGGTGTCATAGAGAGTCTTGTCTAGATCCAATGCTTCGGCTTGATTTTGCTCGAAGTAAGCCATTTTGACATTGTGCTCGCCCAGCTTTGCAGTGCCCTCTGTAGGTTTCTCCTGGCCGGTTAGAAGCCTGAGCAAAGTTGATTTACCACAACCATTTGGTCCCAGTATGGCAATCCGCTCGCCTCGTTCAATGTGCAAATTCGCACCGAGAAAAATAACATTATCACCATATATATGCGTCAAATCTTTTACTGTCGCAACATCCCTGCCACTTCTCGATGCTTGCGGGAAACGGAAATGCAGGGTCCGTAATTCGTCTTCTGGAGCTTCCACGAGCTCGATTTTATCGAGCTGTTTCTCTCTGCTCTTTGCCTGTGTGCTACGTGTTGCCGATGCCCTAAATCTGTCGACAAAAGTCTGCTGGCGTTCCAGTTCTTTTTGCTGTCTTTCAAATGTCGCTTGCTGTGCTTCGCGTTGCAGCTCTTTGTTGACCTGATAAGTTGTGTAATTGCCTAAATAGATGGTGGCGGAGCCGCGTTCGGTTTCGACAATTTTGGTGCAGAGGCGATCCAAAAATTCGCGGTCATGCGAAATGATCGCCATGGCGGTGGTGATGCCTTTGAGAAAAGTTTCGAGCCATTCGATTGTTTCCAAATCAATATGGTTGGTCGGCTCGTCGAGGAGCAGGATGTCCGGCTTTTGCAGCAGTACCTTGCCAAGGTTCATGCGCATCTGCCAGCCGCCGCTAAATTCGTAAACAAAGCGGTCGCCGTCCTCGGCGCTAAAGCCCATTTCGGCCAGCATTTTTTCCACTTTGGCATCCTGGGCGTAGCCGCCCTTGGCCTCAAACTCGCGCTGCAGGTTATCCATTTTATTTATCAGCTTGTTGAGCGCGTCGTCCTGGGCCGTCTCCATTTTGTGGTGTACGGCGTCAAGTTCGGCCTGGAGCCTGTTGAGTTCGACAAAAGAGCTGCAAAATTCTTCGCGCACGGTGTTGGTCGGAGTGACGGCAAATTCCTGGTAGAGATAGCCGACTTTTAAATTGGCGTTGCGGATTACCTGGCCGGAGGTCGGCTCGACCTCGCCGGTGATGATTTTAAATTGGGTCGACTTGCCCGAACCATTAGCACCAACCAGCCCAATGCGATCGCCATCTTTTAACTCCCAGGTGACGTCACGTAACACTTCGCCAAGGGGGTAAATTTTGCTGACGTTTTCGAGCCGGATCATGGTTGCTTACAAGGGTTTCCCGAGAACTAAAAGAGATAATAATACATGTCAGCAGGATTAGAAAGCAGCCTTGGCCCCGCACGGACCGCCCTAAAGAGGTAAAATTAGGCTGACTGATCGCCAAAACCAGTGCTCTGGCCGTCTGGGCGGCGTTCTTAAGCCTCTCTAATTGTTACGAAGGCCCGGGGCCGACCGTTATATAGGCAGGCAGCGGTCAAGTTTGGGGCAATACTTGGGTAGCCAGGCATGAGGAAATATTGGTGACTCTGTCGTCAAAATCAGCCGTAAGAAAAGACATTGTAGCCGGCTCCAAGCGCATCGTCATCAAGCTGGGCACGGCGGTCTTGATGAATGACCAGGGCGGCATCGCCCTCAGCCGCTTCTACTCTTTTGTAGAGGGCATCGCCCATTTGATCAAGTCGGGCAAGGAAGTGCTCCTTGTCACATCGGGGGCCGTCGGCCTGGGCGCCCGGGCCCTGGGCTTTACCAGCAAACCCAAGCTCCTGCCCCAAAAGCAAGCCTGCGCCGCCGTCGGCCAGGGACGACTGATGGCGCTGTATAACGACGCCTTCGAAAAAATGGACGTGGTAGCAGCGCAGATTCTTTTGACCGAAGAAGATTTCTCCAACCGCCAGCGCTATCTCAATTTACGCAGCACCATAAGCCAGTTGCTTGAGCACGATGTCTTACCGATTTTCAACGAAAACGACACCGTCTCCACCGCCGAAATCGAAATGCTCAAGGAAGGCAGCGAAGTCAAAGTCAATTTTGGCGACAATGACAAGCTATCATCCCTGGTGGCAAGCAAAATCGAAGCTGACCTCTTGCTCATCCTCACCGACGTTGAGGGGCTATACACAGCCGATCCCAGGTCCGGTCCCGACGCCAAACTAATATCAGTGGTCGAGCAGTTCACCCCGGAAATAGAGCAACTGGGAGAAAGCAAAGCAGCTTCCGATAAACCAGGGCGTGGTGGTATCAAAACCAAATTGGCCGCCGCCAAAGTAGCTACCCAAAGCGGATGCGCCGCCATCATCGCCTCGGGCAAGACCGACAATGCCATCGGCCGCATTTTTGCCGGCGAGGATCTGGGCACACTGTTTTTGCCTCACGCCGGACTGAGCGGCAAACAACGCTGGATTGCCTTTGCCACCACGGTCAAGGCCTCGCTTGTGGTTAACGACGGAGCCCGGGCCGCGCTCAAAGAGCGCAAGGCCAGCCTGCTTCCAGCCGGGGTGGTGGAAGTCAAAGGTCATTTCGAGCGCGGCGATGTAGTCTCAGTTGTAACTGAAGACGGCAAGGATTTTGCCCGCGGCATCGTCAATTATTCGAGCGATGAGGCCAAGAAAGTTTCCGGCCTGCATTCCGGAGCAATAGACGAGTTGATTGTAAGTCGCAACTACGACGCCCTCATCACCCGTGACAATATTGTTTTTGTGGACAAGTAGTGGATAACTCAGCAAACAAATATCGGAAAACCCTGTGAACAAATTGCAAACAATCTTGTGAACAAATATCGAAAACTCCCGTGAACAAATTGCAAAAAATCTTGTGGAAAAATAGCAAAAGCCAGCCGAGTAAATATTATGACCAGCCCCAAAGAAACCCAAGCCGGCTCAATCGAACACAATAACAGTGGCCTCGGTTACGACGACGAAAAGGATAAGATGGACGAAAGAGAAGCTATCCTTGGCCTGGCGGCAAAAGCAAAAAACGCTTCACGCATGCTTGCCCAAAGCACAATTGGCGTGCGCAACAAAACCATCTTTTATTTTTTAGAAGCACTGCAAGATCACAAAGCCGAGATACTTGCGGCAAACAAAAAGGACCGCGATACTGCCAACCCCAAAGATCCTCTGACAAAAAGACTGGCCTTTGACGACAGCAAATTGGCTGTTGTACTCGATGGGCTGAAAGCACTGGTGGCGATGGACGATCCTCTGGGCAAAATTGACCTTGCCCGAGAACTGGACCAGGATCTCAATCTCTACCGCGTCACCTGCCCAATTGGAGTTGTCGCCGTAATATTTGAAGCAAGACCCGACGCCCTGCCGCAAATTGCATCTCTATGTATAAAGTCGGCCAACGCTATCATCCTCAAGGGCGGCAAGGAAGCGCTGGAAACAAACAAAGTTTTGTTTGCCTGCCTGCAAGAAGCCCTGCACAAAGCCGAGCTACCGGCTGATTGCGCCCACCTGCTCACGACCCGCACCGCGGTTGATGCCCTGCTCTGCGCCGACAAGTATGTCGATCTGGTTATCCCGCGCGGATCCAATAGCCTTGTCACCTATGTGCAGGACAACACACGCATTCCGGTGCTCGGTCATGCCGAGGGTATCTGCCATATCTACATTGATAAAAGTGCTGACGGTGAAAAAGCAAAACGCGTATGCATCGATGCAAAAACAAATTATCCGGCAGCTTGCAATTCGCTTGAAACCCTTTTGATCCACAAAGACATTGCTCCCGGATTGATTATCGACATAATCGCAGGCCTGCGAACACGAGGAGTGGAGGTAAAGGCGGATCCGGTCATAAGCGCTGTTTGTGCCGCCAAAAGCATTTCGGTGCTCCCCGCCGACGAAAGCGATTGGTCGACCGAGTATTGCGACCTTACTCTATCAATAAAGTCAGTCGACAACGTGGACGAGGCTATAGACCATATCAATGCATATGGCTCCGGACACACCGACGGCATAATGTGCGAAAACGAAGAGATCTGGAAGCACTTTTTTACCGGCGTAAATTCTGCCGGAGTATTTAGAAATGCCTCGACCAGGTTCGCCGACGGATTTCGTTATGGTTTTGGCGCCGAAGTGGGCATCAGCACAAACAAGATGCATCCCCGCGGCCCGGTTGGCATCGAAGGGCTGGTAACGTACAAATACAAGCTGGAGGGAATCGGCCAGACAGTGGAAGACTATGCCAGCGGACAAAAGTCTTTTACACACAAAGAAATTGGCAATGATTGAACGAGGCATTTTTACGTCATTAATTTTGGCAGCGATTACAGTCGCAGTACAGTCGCTTTTGCAGGCTTCGCCCCTGGTATCAATCGCTTATGCCACAGACTCGCACTCGGTTGCGCACAACATGGCAACCAAAGGCGCGGCTGAAATGCAAAACCGCAAGTACCGCGCTGCCCTTCCCTACCTTAAACAGGCAGTTGCTCTCGACCCTAAAAACGCGAATGTGCAATTCCTTTTGGGAGAGACATATTTTGCCCTGGATCAAAAGGTGGAGTCAATCAAGACTTTTAATGAGGCCTTTCGACTCGACCCCGCCTGCAACTTAGAGAGGCCTTTCAAGGAACTCGGTCAGGCCCTGGTCGTGGAAGACAGAGCACCGGAAGCAATCGCTGTTTTTACCAGGGGCCTGACCAATATTCCCGCCAACGGCGAACTCCTTTGTGAGCGCGGCTGCACTTACACTCTGCTCGATCAATTTCAAAAAGGCGTTTCAGATCTGACAGAGGCCATCAAGGCGAAGCCAACATACGGACACTATTATCAACAGAGAGCAATGATCTATCACAGTATGCATCAATATGAAAATGCCATCAAAGACTATACGCAATTGATCAAGCTGGATCCCCAATCTTCCAAAGCCTATGCCAGCAGAGCCAATGTCTACAAAGCAATGGGTAAACTTGATCTGGCGGCAAAGGACCGGGCAAAAAGTGCCACTCTCGGAGTCGTCGATCAAGCTTTTTCAAAATAAAGGCAGCCAATCAGGATGGAATAAATAGAGTCATACATTGAGGATGGACGAAATAAAATCATACATTGAGGACAGACCGAAAGAACAGATGAAGAGGAAGGCAAGAAAATGATTAATAGCACAGACGAACCTTCCCTGCGGCAGGGCACGGACCTGATGGAGCGGATAAAGCCGCTGCGCGACGACGTGCGCATGCTTGGCTATATCCTTGGAGATACAATCAAACACTTTGAGGGCGACGAGATTTTTGCCTGCGTGGAAGAGCTCAGGGCTCTTTTTAAAGCCATGCATAAAGACGGGGACGAAAGCGCCAGGGAAAAAATTCCTGCTCTTCTAAACAAACTTGATCTGCAATCGGCTACCAAGGTAGTCAAAGCATTTCTCACTTACTTTGACATTATCAATATTGCCGAGCAAAATCACCGCCTGCGGCGCCGCGCCCAGAGCGACAGCCAGGAAGGAACACAGCACTATCCCGAGGACTCCATCGCCAAACTGTGCAGCGAGATGACGACCGGTCCGGAAGCGCTGCTCGACGTGTTGAACAACCTGGATATCGAGGTGGTCTTCACCGCCCATCCAACCGAAATCACCAGGCGCACCGTGCTCCTCAAACAACTCGAGTTGGCCAGACTTTTATACATGAAGGACCACCCGCCGCTTAACCGCCGCGAGCAAAAAGAAATTTCGGAAGGATTGCGTTCGGTGGTCGAAGCTCTCTGGCTGACCGATCATGTTATCTACTTCAAACCGAGCGTAATGGACGAGGTGCGCTATGCCGTCTACCATTTTGATCACGTAGTAATTGACGCCGTTCTCGACGTGCACGAATGGCTGGAGACAAAGTGCCGGCAGTTAGAGTCGGATCTGGCGAAACAGTCACCGGAGGGAAGGACGTTTATAACGTTCGGCTCCTGGATAGGCGGCGACCGCGACGGCAATCCATTTGTCACCACCGATGTCACCCTGCAAGCTCTTGCATATCAGAGGTCGGTCATTCTTAACCGCTATTTGCGCCAGTTGGAAGTTTTGTTTAACGATATCAGCCAGTCAAAAAATTGGGTGCCGGTTAGTGACGCGCTTCAATCATCCCTCAACCGCGACGCGCAAATATTGCCGGACATAGCTACCCGCTGGGCCAAGCGCTATGACCTTGAACCGTTTCGCCTCAAGCTGCTGTACATTCAGGCCAAGCTCAAGCATACCGTGGCCCTCACCGCCGAGGCCAGCGCCTGCGACGACCCTACCTTATATAAGGATGCGGGAAGCTTCAAAGCTGAGTTGATAATGCTCAGACAGAGCCTGCGGGAAGTTGGATGCAATTTCAGCCTGTATCATCTCAATCGCCTGATTGACACGGTCGACATTTTTGGCTTTCACCTGTGCAAGTTGGATTTCAGACAGCATAGCGCCAGGCATCTCTCCGCTCTCCAGGAAATCACTCATACTCAAAACATACTGAAGGGCGGA
>Ga0207011_1116_pt1 | contig 16590 bp, 12 predicted proteins | sample Alteio_BWMinCont_79_FD_153466 | JGI IMG/M metagenome (GOLD analysis project Ga0207011, IMG submission 153466) | Enriched cells from forest soil in Barre Woods Harvard Forest LTER site, Petersham, Massachusetts, United States -... | ecosystem: Environmental > Terrestrial > Soil > Temperate forest >...
TATGGGTCGAGTCCGAACTCGGTGTAGGTTCTACGTTCTTCGTTCGCATTCCAATCAACCTCGACGTCGAAAAGGCGAAAGAGCTCAACAACTAGGTTCTTGCCGCGTGGCGCAACCCGGCTCTGCGACTTTGTGTAGCTAGTTGTAGCATGCAAGGCAATCGCAGAGCCGTTTTGCTTGGATTCTTGGGTGGATTCGGCGCCCTTGTCGCGTGGTTAATCTCGTTTCCGTTTGCGAATTCGCACACAATCACGAACGGTTTCACGTTTGGCTCCTTCTATGGGTGGTTTGCCCACCTGATGGTTGGCGCCTTGATTGCGGCACCGTTGGCGTTTGCCATGTCGATCGGCCGGACCAGTCTTGCCAGGGCCCTTCGTGCAAGCGCGTTTGGAGCCGTCATGGGCGGAGCTTTTGTATGTGCCGCCGACGCGCTAAGCGATAATTTCTGGCTCCTGCTCCTCAGAGGCTCGAGCGGCCCACACGGCCCGATACCCTCGCTAGTTTGGAGCGAGTCGATCGCGGTCGTTTTGGCGCTTGCCGTGGCCTTGGCCACCGATCCTACCCCGGCACGTTTGCGGCGAGCTCTTCGCGTTGGGTTGTTAGCGGGGTTGATTGCGTTCTTTTTGAGGGAGGCCTCTGGGATGGTTGTTGGGGTCGTCATGCTGGCCAAGATGGATTTCAAGGACCTCGCGAGCCTCAAGGCCTCGATGGCCAATATGAGGCTCTATCTCTATACGGTTTTGTTTGATTTCGTGGGAATGGGCGCCGCTATAGGAGCGATGCTCGGTGTCGGCGAAAACATGATGCGCCGGGCATGGATCCGAGTGATGTTCGCACGCAACGAGACGCGCGATTATCCCCTGGAAGACGGTCCCAATCGTATCGGCTCGGCGGAGGGGATTGAAGTCCCTTTCTTCGGCGACCCAAACATTCATCCGGTTCATGCCACCATCCACGTATCGCCCGCCGGCTGCGCCCTCGTCAATGGAACTTCTGCGGTTGGGACTCTTCTGAACGGCGTTCCCATCCAGCAGTCGCCCCTCTACGACGGAGACGAGATCCGAGTCGGCGGCAACCGGATGCAGTTCATCACGAGCAAGGTGGCCAGAGGTGGTACCAACGGAGTCTACGTCGTGCCAGATCCCCTCTCGCGCCACCAGGGGCCGGCTCAGCCCGTCGTCATTCCATCCAAACATCGCTTGATCGACCCGTTTGGCAACGTAGTGAACCTAAACCTCGGGACCTCAACCATCGGTCGCAATCCTGCCGCGACCGTAGACATGTCGTACGATCCGAAGGTCTCCAGAGCCCACGCTCAGATCGTCAGCGACGCCGATCAAGCCGTTATCGTCGACGTCGGCAGCTCCACCGGAACCACCGTAAACGGCAAGCCCGTGGTAGCCGCCGTTGCGCTCGCCGACCGGGACAGCATCAAAGTCGGAGACACGGTGCTCCAATACCGCATTTGAGCTTGACCTCACGCTTTTGTTCAGGAGCCTTAAGAAGGACGAAGTCCGTTCCGGATATCCCGGAGAGGATTACGGAGAATAGCCACGGGTTGGCGTTTCCGTACGCCTACCCGTGGTTGAGGTCGTCGACGGAAATAGTCCGGGGCCGCTCGGGCGGCCCCCCAAAAAAGACGTCGGAATTCACAAACAAAACAGTGTTTGGGGCATGCGTGAAGGTGCTTCAGTCAATCGCGTCCCGCGAAGCCGGGACCCCTTATTGAATGGAAACGATCGCCACAACGGGTCTCTGGCTTCTAAATATAATGTCGGTGCTGACAAGCACGCTTGACGTCAACTCAATCTTTGGGATCGCCAGTCTTCGGGTCGGCTTCGTATGCCTTCACAAACCGCGCGCCATCTTTGGTGATTTTGACGACAATCGCACGCTTGGCCGGATCTCCGTGTCTTCCTTTTAGCGTTATCATGCCGGTCACTCCCTTGAAATCGACGGTGTTCTCGATCGCAACTCGCAGTCCTGCCGCGTCAAAGGTTTTGGCCCGCCCGAGGGCATCGCATGCCACCATCGTGGCATCGTGGGCGAGTGCGCCTTCCACCGTCTCCGGCATCATTTCATATTTCTTGGTCCACTTGGCGATAAACGCCTTCACCTCGGGTCGGGCCTCGTCGTTGACATAGTGCGAGCAATAAAAGCCGCCGACGATGGCGCCGTCGCTTGACTTGAGGATCTCACTGCTCTCCCAGCCATCTCCACCCAACAGTTTTACATTGAGGCCCTGTTCTTGCGCTTGCCTGGCAATCGGGCCGACTTCATTGAAGTAACCGCTTAAGAACAGTCCTTCAGGTCTCTTCGATTTTTGATCGATTAGTTGATTGTCAAATTGGGTGTCACCCGACCCGTAGAATTGCTCATCGACGATAGTGCCGCCAAGTTTGGTGAAGTAATCGCGAAAGCCATCGCTAAGGCCCACCGAGTAGGGCTGCTTTTTGTCCGTCATGATTCCAATGCTGCGGAGCTTAAGTTCGTCGAATGCGTACTTTGCCATCACGGGACCTTGAAATGCGTCGGTGTAACTGACGCGGAACATGTTCGGATGGTCTTCGTTTAGGCTTGTTCGCGTGCAGCCAATCGAGATTTGCGGAATGCCGAATTTGGTAGCGACCACTCCCATTTGGGCGGCTATGCCGGAGGCGACGTCGCCGAGAAGGCAGATGACTTTGTCAGTCGAGATCAGGGACTGAGCGGCAGCTTTTCCTTGCTCAGGCTTTGAGTCTGAGCTTTCGACGTAAAGCTTGATCTTTCGTCCGTTTAGTCCGCCACGCGCATTGAACTCATCGATCGCCATTTGAACGCCTTTGGCCGATTCTTCGCCCCACGGCTTGAGATCTCCGTTGATGCTCGCGACGAGGCCGAAGCGGAGGGGAGTCGCCGTCTGCGTTCGTTCGGCAGGCGACGCACCTGTCCCCGTGGAAAAGTTGCTTGCAATGATCCGATGGATGGCGGTGACGCTGGGGAAGTTCATCAACACGAGGCCCAGGTTTCCTCGAGCGGTTTTGAGATAAGCCAACACCTTCTCGTTCACAGCCTTCGCGTTTGCCAACTGGTCGACGGCTAACGTACAACTGCTCGTATAGTTGACGTCCCACAGGCTTCCATCCTTCCGCGCCCTGGCCTGGTCGAACGATGCGACGATCTCGCGGACCTTTTTGTCCATGTCGTTTGTGTCGTAGTCGTCTTGAACCGCCATCGTCGGGTTCGGGTAATCGATCGCGTCAGGCAGCTTGCCGTAGTTGTCCAGAAGGAGAATCTTTCCACGCAGTTGCCCGACTGTTGGGATGTCTGTTCTCGACTTGGGCTTATAGACCAACCGGCTGAACGGCTTGAGGTACCTCTCAAAAGCCTGTTCAAACGATTCCGAAGGGTTGATGGCCTTTGCTTCCTCGCGGATGCGTACCACAAGGAACTCCGACTTGTGGTTCAAAAGCAAGTCGGCAAATGCCTGCAACACATCAGCAAATTGCAGGTGCTGCAACTCCTCGCCGTGATAGACGCCAAGATTCGATCCCACGAGCCGTAGCCGAACATCGAACCCGCGCACGCCGACCGCAAGCTGAGCGGGAATCGTCATCACCTGGCACCGGGTCATCCCCGTCCGCCCCAGCGCGGTACCCGCGTCATGCGTCGCTGGGATCGACACAAGCGACACCGGCTTGGAAGGATCCAGCTTCGACATCCAATCCAGCCGCCGCATCGAAGCCGGAATATCGTCGGCATCGATCGTCTGCCCCATCGGAATCAAACAAACCGGCCGGCTAAGCGCCAACACCTTCTCGGAATCTGAAACCTGCCGTGAGGATACGCCCCCGAGCCGGGAGCCAAAGGCGAAAACAAAGATAACAGCAAAGATCGGCATCGGCTTTTTCACATTCTAACCGAGCCTGGCCGTGACAACGCCTGGGCAACAGAAGCAATCATGAAGTGGGTCGCCAAAGGTGACCCAGCGGCCTAATTCCCTCACCATCGGCGACGATGCCGGCATCGCCGCTCGCCCCAGGGACCCGCCGGAGCGTGTTCCTGGGCTGACGATTCTGGCCCGCTTCGAGGACGAGGAGAGTTCGTCCGTAGGCAATGGCATTGGGCGCCCTACTTGTCGAGCGAAGGGGATGCCCCGGTATCAATGCTGACTGCGGATCTGCTCCAGGGCACCCTTCCTCTTGGCCGCGTACGGGCAGCAGAGAGGGTCGCCGATTATGATGTCTTCCCAGGAGACGAAGGCGGAGGCGGCGTAGAAGGCTTCGGCCATGGTGTATCCGGCGGTGTATCGATCAAGGGCGATCGAGGGGGAGGCGATGGCTTGGAGGAGCGGTTCGTCGCAGTAGCCTTTGCCGCAGGTGAGGCCGTGGGCGATCAGGTCGACGAGGAGAGATTGGCCACCTTGGGTGGGCAAGAAGGTACGGGCGCTGGTGGATACCGCGGTATCGCAGAGACTGCCAGGGGCAAAAGACAGGGACTGATACGATGCCGGCGAATATTTGGCATCGTTGCTGCCCCAGGAGAAATAGCCGAGCAGGTTGGTTCGGTTGCCGATGAACGTCTCGGCGAGGTCGAGTTCGTCGGGAATGCCTCGTTTAACGAGGATGTCGTGGGCGTCCTCCATATCGGCGTTGAATCCGCTGTATTCCGATTCGGTGGGAATGTTGTCGCCGATGATCGGTGCCGGTTGCTTGGTTTTGTCACCCCTGCCGAAAATCGGCTGGGTGTCCAGCAAGACCCTGCCACGCTTCAGGTAGTCGGCCATATGCGCCTCGGCGTCGAGCGCCTCGCGGACGAGGGATTTGGCGTCGGCCTCGGTGTAGCCGTCCAACCGGGTCACGAGGTACCCGCCGAACTTTGCGTGGGAGAACGGTTCGTTGGCGTTCCAATAGCGGTTGGCATACGCCGCTCCGATCGCGCCGCTACCGGCGATCTTGATTCGGCGCAAGCCGGGTTTGGATCCGTAATCGAGCGCGGCCAAATAGCTGTCGAGGGAGGGGCGACCCCTAGTCGCTTCGGGCTCCTTGCTTCCTTCCCAGCAGCTACCGATCGCGGCGCCCGTGATCCGAATTGGGACGCCTTTCGTGAGCACGATAAAGTCGATCTTCGGGTGAGTGGCCAGATACTTTCGAATCGGCGTCTCGATCTGTTGGCTGTAATCCCCCAACGGAATGGTCTCGTTCTCGGTACGAATCGCCGAGTCCGGGCACAGGACCGAAACTCGGTTTCGAATATGCCGCTTCTGCGCGTAGTCGTCAGCGACCGATCTTGAGATCGGGCTGTTCGAGTTAGTGACGAGCAACACCTCGTCGGCCGTCCGGCGGTGCGGAGCGGAAACGGTCGAGAGGATGAGAGCAGCTAAGAGACCCGGTATCACATTCGGAGATTAGCACGGCACTCGGCAAAATGCCTCGGCTCGCTTTTCGACCCCACGCTATTCTCAATACCATTTAGTTGGAGTAATTCAACGATTTTTTGGGGGGCCGCCGGAGCGACCTCGGACTATTGTCGTTGGCGAACCCTACCCTGGGTAGGCGTACGAAACGCCAACCCAGGGCTATGATCTGTAATCCCTCCGGGATATCCGGAGCGGACTTCGTCCTCGTTTTGGGCGACCAGCTTACGGAATCAATCCGTGGCGGCGTGGTCGGGCGAGGTAGGCGGTCAGGCCGCTTGTGGATCGGCCGCCGAAGCTGGTCCAGTACATTCCGGCTTGCACCGTGCTGTCTTGAACGACCAGCGTTGAAGGGGCGGGCGGGTTTGCGCCGATGAGTCCGGACACGTAGATTCCGGTGTTCGCGGCACCCAGGCCTTGGCCGACGTATGACGTCGTGGTTCCGTCGGCGCTGAACGAAACGCCGTCTTGTTTGGCTACGTTCGGAGAGTCTGTGACTTGGGTGAGGCCGGAGCCGTTCACGCTGATGTTAGACGCGCTCATCGTATAGACCTCAAAGTTAGAGTGGTCTTTATCAGACTCCAACACGATCTGCGAAGCGTCCTTGCTGAATTGGGGCATTTCGTAGTTGTTGGCCTGATCGTTCGTTACCAGCGTCGGCACTCCGCCTTTGGTTGAAAGAACGTAGACCGCCGAGACGTTATTGCCGTTTCCAAGAACGATTTCCTTGTCGTACGTCACCATCGTCCCCGTAACGGTGTCGACGTTTGCCGACATGATGAATCCCGTGTTGTCGAGTGTGATCGGCGTTCCGCCAGTAATGGACACCTTGTAAAGCGCAGGGTAGTTGGCGCCGATTGAGGCGACGTAGTAAACCCAAGCTCCGTCCAACGAAACCTGCATCGACTCGATAAACGAGTAGGTCGGCTTGACGATTTGGGTTGCTCCAACTGACGAAATCCTGTTGTTGGAGAAAATTCCATAGGTTGCCGACGTGCTGTTGCCGGGCGAGTAGCCAAAGACTTTCTGGCCAAGGACGGCGGGGTTCATAGCGATGCCTTGAAAACCGGGCGGCAAAGTTCCAAGGGACGTCTTGCCGCTTCCGTCAGGATTGATCATGTTCATCCCGATCGTGTTGCCATTGTCTGGTGAGTTTGCGTAGAAGATCACGTTTGGAGTCAGCGCTCCGTTCAAGCGTGTCTGCGGCCCGACGCCGGAGCTGCTACCGCCGCCTCCGCAGCCGGCAATAACGACCGCCGCAGCGGAAGCCGTCAAAGTGATTTTGAGTCGAGATCGAGTGATGTGAGTTTTTGGGACAACATTCATTTTCGTTCCACCGGAAGCCGGCTCCAACATCGAAAATGCACAGGCATCGGCAGTGTCTCGGCCAGAGATGGTTTGCTGACTCGGTCGCTAGAAGGCATGTTCCTCAAAGCGGCAGCTTAGGCTCGACGCCCATCGGTATTTAGACCTAGCAGACACAGGCTAAACTGGGCTCATGATTCTCGTCATCGACAACTACGACTCGTTCACTTATAACCTGGTCCAGTACCTGGGACAGTGCGACGTAGACATCGTCGTGCGTCGAAACGACGAGGTTGTGCTTGACGAGATCGAGCAGATGCGGCCGGAAGGGATCATGCTCTCCCCTGGCCCTTGCACCCCGAAAGAGTCGGGTGTGTGCCTGAATATCCTATCGGCAGCCCTATCGCCGAATCCGGGTCCGTTCGGCGTTCCCTTATTTGGCGTGTGCCTCGGGCACCAGGCGATCGGGGAAGTCGCCGGAGGCGTGGTGCGTCAAGCCCAATGCATCATGCACGGCAAGGCCTCGATGATATCGCACGACGGCAAAGGACTCTTTCAGGGGATGCCGAACCCGTTCCGAGCCATTCGGTATCACTCACTGATCATCACCGCAGACTCCGTGCCGCGCGGCTTTGTTGTCACGGCGACGTCCGACGACGACCACGAGGTCATGGGCCTTCGCCATGAGTCATTGCCCATTGAAGGCGTACAGTTTCACCCCGAATCCGTCCTCACCGAGGACGGGTTCAAGATCGTCGAGAATTTCGCGAAGCGAGTGGCCGCGACTCGCGTCGCAGCCTGACCGAGATACCGCGCACCCGCGGCCGACTTTTACACCATTACTTCGTGCCGACGCTCCGCGACTCGGCGCTCGCTGTGGTCGAGGACCTTCTTTCGGAAGCGAAGCTGCTTCGGAGTCACTTCGAGGAGCTCGTCGTCGCGAAGCCAAGACAGTGCTTGCTCCAGCGAAAACTCACGGTGCGGGTCAAGAGCTGTGGTCTGCTCGGAGGTCGCGGACCGGATGTTGTTGGCGGCCTTCTGCTTGGTGGCATTGACGACCATGTCCTCATCGCGGGAGCATGCGCCGACGATCATTCCTGCGTACAAGTCCGTACCGACTTCGTAGAAGAGCGACCCTCGCTCCATCACGTCCTCGTATGCGTATCGGGTGAGCTTTCCGGTGTCTTTCGAGATTAGCGAACCTTGAGTTCGTCCGAGGATTTCGCCTTTGTAGGGCTGATAGCCATCGAACAGCGACGACACGATTCCAAGGCCGCGGGTCATCGTAAGGTAGTTCGATCGAAAGCCGATCAAGCCGCGTGTTGGGATCGCGTACTCAAGCGTCGTGGTCCCGGCGTCGTTCTTGCGCATGTCCTTCAGTTCGCCCTTACGGCGGCTGAGGTCTTCCATGACCGTTCCGACGGCCTCTTCAGGCAGCTCCAAGATCGCGATTTCGCACGGTTCCTCGATCTTGCCCTGCTCATTGCGCTTCAAGATGACCTGGGGACGCGAGATCTGCATCTCGTACCCTTCGCGCCTCATTGTCTCGATGAGGATCGCGAGTTGAAGCTCGCCTCGGGCCTGCACCTTGACGGTGTCGCTATCAGTTTCGTGATCGATCTTGACGGACACGCTGACGGCCTCTTCTTTCTCGACACGCTCGCGGATCTTGTGGATGGTTAAGAACTTTCCACCGTCTCTGCCCGCAAGCGGAGAGTTATTCGCATAGAAGTTCATCGACAGAGTCGATGGCTCGACCTTGATTGCCGGCATTGCCCTCGCACCCTCGACATGGGCGATCGTGTCGGAGATTAGAACGTTATCGAGACCGGACATCATCGCGATTTCGCCGGCAGAGACCGTTTCGACCTCTTTGAGCGAGATCCCTTCGTACGTCCAGAGCTTGGTGATATTGAAACCGGCCTGCTTGTTTGAGCCGTCGCGAAGTTGTAAGACTCGGTCGCCGACCTTGACCGATCCTCGCAGCACCTTTCCGCCGAACATGCGGCCGAGGTATTCGCTGTAGTCCAAGTTATTGACCTGGAGCAGGAACGGACCCTCCATCTCGACGCGAGGTGGCGGAACGGAATTCACTATCATCTCGAAGAGTTCGCGCATGTCCTTCTCGCTGCCGTCGGGGCTCACGCGGGCAAAACCGGCGTGACCGGAGGTGTAGAGGTGCGGGAAGAACAAGTCGTCTTCGCTAGCGCCGAGGTCGATGAACAGGTCGAGGGTCTTGTCGTACGCGTGGAGCGGCTGGGCGTTTTCGCGATCGATTTTGTTGATGCACACGATCGGCTTCAGGCCGTTCTCGAACGCCTTCTTGAGCACGAACCGAGTCTGAGGCATCGGGCCTTCGTTGGCATCGACGATGAGCAATACTCCGTCAACCATCGATAGGACGCGCTCAACCTCGCCGCCGAAGTCGGCGTGACCGGGCGTGTCGACGATATTGATCTTGTAGTCCCGGTAGTGGACCGAAGCCACCTTGGAAAGGATGGTGATGCCCTTCTCTCGCTCCAGATCGTTTGAGTCCATAATCCGGACGCCCATGTGCTGGTTCTCACGGAACAATCCAGCTTGTTTGAAGATGGCGTCAACGAGCGTCGTCTTTCCGTGATCGACGTGCGCGATGATGCCAACGTTTCTGATAAGGGAGGGCATAGGCCGTAGTTTACCTCCGGGGACGTTCCGGATAAGTTAAGGCACTAAACCATAACAATATCAGCCTGGCGCGACTCGGGATGAAGGCGTCCTAGGAATTGTTGATCCAATTCGTTTGAAATCGGAAACTGTTCGAAAGGTACTGTCTTATAGTGTTGGAGAGGTTCTGAGTCGAATTATGTGGTTGGCAATCTCATCGGTATTTATTGCGTGTACGTTGGGTCAAGCGAAGCCGGCGCCTGAATGGAAAACGGTTCAAACCGCCATAGGAGCTGGCATCTCCCTACCGGAAGACATGGCACTGCTTGCGAAGACTGCTCCTTTACCCCTACCTGCAAAGTCCCCAGCCAAATCCGCAACCGCTGCGCCGCTGCCACCCGATCCTGGTGAGAGCGAGATCTACTGGTCAGCCGATCGCAAATGCGGTGTGGCCATCACGCGCAGCGATTTCTCAAAGGACGAGGATAAGGACGACACCGACGCCATCAAGCTCGAAGACGTCGTTTACGAATTGGTGGATAACGCGACGAACAAAGTCAATATGATCCACTTTTCAACCAAAGAGGGTTGGCCGGTCGTCGACATGGACGTACTCCCCGCTAAAGGCGAGAAGATCACCCTGGGAGGCGTTGAATACCCGGTGTCCCCCGAGATGGGAACGGTGCGGTATCGCGTGTATCGCACGAAGTCCAAGAATTTCCTGATTCAGATCTACGGGCCGCTCAGCAAGGAGGACCGGCTAAAAGTGCTTGACTCGTTCACGCTGCCCAAAGAAGTCGGTCGCGGCAAACTCACCAAATGGGGGCCGGAGGCAAAGAAGCAATATCTCAACGCGTCTCGCGTCGAAGTTTGGAGCCCCATCGAATTCAAGGAGGACGAAGGCTCCGACAGCGATAGTTCGCCGGACAGTAAGGATTTCACTGCGGAATTTGGATACACCCAGTTGGAAATCGTCACCATTGGACTTCCCAAGGGTTCGAGCGAACAGATGCCGGAAGCGGCTCTGGATTCGATCCTGAAGAGTTATGCGGAGCAGGAATCGGAAGGCGACGACGACAAGACGGTTCTGGATGAAATCAAGGGGTACACGCTAAACCTCGTGAACTACAGATTCGCTACCGGCAAGTCGGGATCCCAGGACGTCCGTTTCGATGTCGCCGTCGAAAATGACATGCTGTTCATCTTTTCGATCTATGCGCCCCACGGGATGCTTGAATCAGACGATATCAAACATTTTGTCTCCAGTTTTTCGATTCGATAGCGAAAGCGTCTACGACGCCAGCAGAACCCTCTCGGCGAGGATGAAGGCGGCAAAGTCGTCTACCGGTTCCGGTGGAACCTGAAGTGTTGCGGGGAGAAGGCGCCGCCAGCCGCGGCGCTTAGTTACGGCCCAATAGCGCTCGCGCGCTTCGAGGGTGGTGTTCTTTTCGTCGATAATCAGAATAGCGGCGCCGACCCAATCTTCGCGAATATTCCTGACGACGTCGTCGCTGTTTGTTCCGCTCCCGACGATCACGAGCTCGAACCCGCGAACGGCTCTTGCCTCAACCATGCGTTCAATGACTTGACCAGGTTCCACGATTTTTCGCCACACCAACTGAATCTGGCCCAGTTCATCTCTCGTTACAAGCGCCATGCCGCACTTCGAGGAGCCGGGATCGATTGCGAGTACCGTCTTTTCGTTCATGTCCACACGCCTTAAGACTTTTGCCGGAACTCCAGTTTCAGTTCATCGGCGGCACGGGTGTTGCGAGCCGCACGAGCTTCAAATCGGATGAACATGTGGTCGGTACGACGAAGCTGGTCTATGATTTGAAGCAGGTCGGTGGGTGTCACTTGTCCCAAAGAGACGTCGCTGTTGGAGACGGGGATCATCCCGTCCTTCAGGGCTTGTGCCCGTACCTTGTCTTGCAGGAACCCTCCCAATTCTTGAAGGAGTGCGTCTTCGCTCTCGTTGCCATGGATAACCGTCTCCGCAATTAGCTGTCCTTTGGTGTAAACCAAAGGATCCGGGTGAACGGAGATCTCCAGGGAGACCGCCTCCCCGCGGAACGCGTTGAGAGTCGACACGGCGACGAGGACTTTATAGCCGGTCGCGCCGGTTATTTGCCTCACGATGCGGCGCTCTATCATTTCCGGCGTTACAAATTCGCCCGTCTGAGGATCTCGGTAACTCACGATCAGAACGCTTGGGGTTCTGCGGCTGTTGATGGCGCCTCGACTTTGGGCGGCTCTTCCCGCATTAGTCATGAGCTTCTGGAGTGCGTCAGTGGCATTTTTGACGCTGAGACCATCCTTCACTTCATAACGGGCAACCTCCTGGTTAGCCCGGAAAATCATCTGCTGAGTCCGAGCGACTTCGGAGATCGATCTGAACTGCTCCAGGCGCATCGTTGCCTGATCGAGCTGCGCCTGCGTGGTTGCCAGTTCGGCCTTTGCGTTCGACAGTTGATTCTGGAAGTCCGTGAGCTCCGACTTCGTCCTTTCGATCTCGGCAAGGTTAGCCTGCTTTGCCTCTTCCAGTCCCTCGACGTCATGTTTGATCTTCGTTAGGTCCGCTTCTAACTTCGCTTTCTCCGTTCCAAGCTGCTTCTGAAGCGCTAACAGCTTCTCATTCTGCCGCACGTAGTCGATGCTCTTTTTCTCTAGGTCTTGGTTGTCGGCGACGACGTAGGTCAGCTTGTTTTGATTGGCTTTGAGATCGGTCTGGACCTTGCTCAGCTTGATATTCGTCGCCTGAAGGGCCTTCTGGGATGTGTTAAACGCCACAAGACCCCTTGAAAGCTTAAGGTTCACAATCCCAATTTTCGACTGAAGCACTTTGATGTTTGCGTTCAGTCCCGCGAGCTTGGTTTGAGCATCAAGGAGCTTCGCCTGGCGATCGGCGATGGTTGCGGTCAGACCGCCGTTCGTTTTGGCCAAAGTGGTGTTTCTGTCGGATCTCTTCTTGACTTCGCTTTCAAGATTCTGTAGGTCCTCCTGATCTTTTGCCAATTGCATGCGGACACGCTCGGTGTGCAGAAGCGCCTGGCGCATCGGTTTGCTGAATAGGAGCGCCAATGCGATCGTGAAACTGGTGATCAAAACTCCGACGAGTACGGTGCCGAGCGCGGCGGTTTGCCGAGGACGCAGCCCAAAAACGCTCAGCCGTTTTTTGCCGAGTTTTTTGCCCACAATGTCCGCCAGGTAGGCAATGCCTCCGCCCATGGCAATGAGCAGAACAAAAAAGGCTGCGGAATTCAGTTCCACGTTAAATCACTAGGTGTTGCGCCGCCACATTATTACCGCCGAAAAGACCAATCCGATGAAGATCGGTGAAAAGCTGGCGACCCATGCCGGCAAGATGCCGTTTAGCGCCCAAACGTTCATGAAGTTTGCAAGCGTGAAATAGCAAAAGATGATTCCGATGGCAAGCGCAAATCCGGATGCCGCGCTCGAACGCTGGTTACGAATGCCGAGGACGGCGCCGAGGATGCCGAAGACGAAAGCCGCCAGAGCCACCGATATCTTGCTCCAATAACCGTACTCCAGGTTATGGATGTCGGCTGGGCTGAGGTTGCCGTCCCTCCTGCCTCGCTGAATCTGTCTAAGCGCATCCGCCATCGAATAGGAGTCCATGTCCTTGTTGCCGCTCGTCTTGATGTCCTCAGACGTTAAGTTCACCTTTGGAATAGACGCCGGCCACATCTCTTTGACATCTATTTTTGGACCGCCATCTGCAAAAACGATGGATGCCCCGCCACGGATGTGCCAGTTGTTCTCGTTGGGGGTCGTGAACACGTGAGCGTTGCCGCCGGTTTCGTCCAACTCGTGGCAGTGCATATAAAGCGTTGGGTCTCCCGCATCGTTGTAGGCAATGATCGTCACGCCAAACAGCTTCCGTTCCAGGCTGTCGAATGCCTGAGCAACGACCTGTGCTTGCAGTTTTCCATCGTTGACGATTGGGAACGAGATTGGTTCCCCGGCCTTGGCTTGAGTCTTATTGTCGAGCGACAGGATAAGGTCTTGAGCCTTGGCTGCGGCCGGGGGCACGATTTCATTGTTGAAGAAGAACGTGATGATCGCGATGACCAGCGAGAACATCATCACCGGACGGATGATTCGGATCAGGCTGGCGCCGGCAGCGCGAAGGGCTGTCACCTCACTATCGGAGCTGAGTCGCCCAAATCCGAGAAGCGCCGCAAGCAAAACCGCCATCGCAAACGTTTTCGCCAGGATCGCCGGCATTAACAGCATCGTGACTTTGAAGATCACGGAGGGCGGAAGGCCTCGTACGACGTACTCCGCCATCTTGTTCAGAATCTGGCCGGCCATGACCAGCGCGGAGAACATAGCGACGCCGAATATCCACGGGCCGATCAGTTCTTTCAAGACCAAGCGGTCGAGATTCTTCAAGCCTGAAGGGCTCCCACCGTCACTCGCCACCCTCTTCGGTGTAATCGAATTGTTGGCCTAGATAGTGCTTGCGCACCATCTCGTTCTCCGAGATCTCCATGCTGGTGCCGGCGGCAAGGATCTTTCCGTCGGTCAGGATGTAGTTTCGATCCGTTATACGCAGCGTCGCACCCACGTTGTGGTCGGTGATCAAGATTCCGATGTTGCGACGCCTGAGTTGGAACAGGATCGCCTGGATTTCTTCGATCGTCACCGGGTCGATGCCGGCGAACGGTTCGTCGAGCAGGATGAACTTGGGCTCGGTTGCCAGTGCCCTTGCGATCTCCACGCGTCGACGCTCACCGCCGGAAAGCACGTTTCCGGTGCTCTTCAGAATCTTGCCGATATGGAGTTCTTCGACAAGCTCCGCAACTTTGGCGTCGGCTTCCTTCTTGGATTTGTGGGCAAGCTGAAGGACTAAGCGAAGGTTGTCTTCAACCGTCAGCTTGCGAAACACGCTCGGTTCCTGAGGCAAATATCCTACGCCGGCACGGGCGCGCTTGAACATCGGCCACTTGGTGACGTCTACGTCGTCGAAAAACACATGGCCTTTGGTGGGTCTCACCAGCCCTACCGTCATGTAGAAAGTGGTCGTCTTGCCGGCGCCGTTTGGTCCGAGCAGACCGACAATTTCGCCCTGGGCGATCTCGAACGACACCTTGTCGACGACCTTTCGGCCTCGATAGCTCTTTTCAAGGTCTTTGCCACTAATCCTCACTTGCCGCCGCCTTTGGTTTGAGCCGTCATTACAGCAGGATGGCCTTCGTTTGAAAATCCAGTCACTTGCATTTGGTCGTCGACCTTAAGCGTGAACGAGTCCAAGTCAGGCCAGTGGACCGTTAACTCGGCCGAGTCAATATCGACGATGACGTGGCCGTGGGTTACGATCGTGCCGGGGTCCTTCGTGAGGTCGATGTCGACTTCATCGGCAACGCCGGAGTAGGTGCTCGTCGTGACCTCGACTTTGCCCACGACCTGCTCGTGGCGCACAACCTTGAAATGCACGGGTCCATTGAGATGGCCGGTAGACACGCGGTCCATTGCCCCGGTCTTTCCCTGAATAAGATTCAAAACGCCCTTCGTGCCGTCCATGTCAAAGGTCTGGTCATAGGTGAAATTCACTTTCTTGCCGTCATCTTCTCGCGTACCGGTGCCTTTCGAGACCTGTCGGAAAGTCCAAGGAACCGGCATCGTCAATGTCCCCTTATGGGCTGAGCCCGCGTAGTTGAACAGTTCCGACTGAGCCTTCATCGTGCTCGATTCAGGCTTTGCTGCCGGCTCGGGCTTGTGAAGTCGTTTCGCTTCCTCGACTAATGACGCCTGGGCCATCGAATCGTCAAAGAACATCGTTGCTTTGCCCTCGACGCGAGCTTGCTCAATCGAGGTCGTCTTCGCGTCGATCTCCTCCCACCGCATGTCGATTGCATTTCCGGTCGCGGTAAAGCCCTTGGCTGGAGATTGAACTTGAACCGGACTCCCCGTAAGCACGACGTGATGGTGCTTTTGCCCCTTCTCCAATCCCTCAGCCGTCGTGGTATTCGCGTTCGTGATCAAGACCCTGGATGTGCCTGCCCCGACTGTCATTTGCGGCGGTTTTTGGAGCGAAACCAGTGCCAAAGCTACCGTAAATACTGTTAGCGAACTCATGGCTTCTCCGACGTATCGATGCGCAATGCGCCTGCCTTATCCACGGTTAACACGGCCTTTTTCGTTCCAGCGATCTCTATGAGCGCATCGCTTGAAACATGAACGTTGCCGAGAAGGGTTATGACCTGGCCCCCGCCCTTGTTGGCGAGAGTCATGCGATCGGATGTCGCATGCACAGTCGTCGACTTGTGAGTTTTTGAGTCCACCTGCGTCAGAACGAGGTCGACGGGGCCTTCGAGCGTAGCCTTTCGCAACGAGTTGTTGGCCGAAGTCTCCTTGAGCGGCTCTAGGGTTGCAATCCCCGAACTTCCGGTTGCGACCAGCGTCGGTTGTTTGGCGCCGCCGATACTCTCGATCTTCGTCTTCCCTGACATTCTTACGACGCTCTCCAATGGGTTAGAACTGTAGTCTCCCTTGGCGCCCTCAATTTGAGTGGTCTTGGCGCCTTGGGGTGAGGTAACCGTTTTGAGGATCGTGACATGGCCGGCGACTGTTGCATGTTGCACCAGATATGATTTCTTGTCCTTGGGGTCAGGGATTGCCACGAAGTGTGCAGTGTCGGATGTTAGAGTTAGCCCCTGCTTCGTGGATACGATCGATACGGCTTTGGCTAGGTCGAAATTGCGGATCAGCTTCAGGTCTTCAACCATTTTGAACCGCTTGAATATCGCTTCAAGACCCTTGCCATCGGTCCACGACTGCGACTGAGCGGGGTCCCATTTGTGCTCAATAGGTAGCGGCGAGAGGGTCTTCATGGGTTGGTCAAACATTTCGGGCGATGCAATTTCCCTGAGGTCCGGAGTCGCCCATACTTCGTCAAGCGTACCTACCATCCCCATAGTTCCCAAAATCCTCGGATGTCCAATCGCCCGAAAGAATTTTCTGGCGCCGTAGTAGATCAACTGATCGCAGGTTAGAGTTGCGGCAGGGTTCACGGCCTTAACCACGACGGAGCCGGTTAGAATGAGCGTCTTCTTAGAGTTGTCAGCATCGCCGTGATTCGACTTGAACGAGCACGCTGCCTTATCGTCCTTGTAAATCAGGCCGTCGACAGTCTCCATCTTGCCGTTTTCAGGCCTTTTCGGGCCGGAAGCTGGAATCGTGATCGCGCCGGTGACCCAATGGACATCCCAAAGCTTTTCGCC
>Ga0207011_1012_pt2 | contig 16412 bp, 9 predicted proteins | sample Alteio_BWMinCont_79_FD_153466 | JGI IMG/M metagenome (GOLD analysis project Ga0207011, IMG submission 153466) | Enriched cells from forest soil in Barre Woods Harvard Forest LTER site, Petersham, Massachusetts, United States -... | ecosystem: Environmental > Terrestrial > Soil > Temperate forest >...
TGAGCGAATGACTGGAGCCGCGGTTGCGTCCGCCCCGGCCCTTGCGGCCAAGGAGATCTTCCATAGTTCGGACGAGCCCCTTCTTTTATCAAAGGGTATCGACAAAGAAATTGAAGCCGCTCTCTCCGACCGGGCCGAGCTGCCCTCCGGCGGTCACCTCAATATCCAGCCGACTGAAGCACTGACCGTTATCGACGTCAACTCCGGCCGCTTCACAAGCAGCCGCACCCAGGCAGAAACGGTGCGTCGGACAAACCTGGAAGCAGCTCAGGAAATTCCTCGCCAATTGCGCCTGCGCAATATCGGCGGCATGGTGATTGTCGACTTTATCGACATGGACTCGAGAAAAGATCAACAGCAAGTGCTGGAAGCATTTCAGAGAGCTCTGGAAGATGACCGCGCTAAACCGCAAATTGGCCAGCTCTCCGATCTAGGTCTGGTGGAATTGACCAGGCGCCGTCAGGGCCAGTCCCTGCGCGAGTTATTCTCGGTAAAATGCGGTCACTGCGTCGGCCAGGGAGTAATCCCCACCCTGGAGCTAGGGCCACCCGACGACCGCCGGGTCATTACCTTCAAATCAAAGGAAGACGATCTCCTTGGCCGCAAGGGCCGGGGCGGACGCAACCGCGGCTCCAGTCATTCGCTCAAATCGGCTAGCGTAACGGGCGGACGGATTGTACCGACCATGCTCGATGCGCCTCTTTCTGATCACGAGCATGACCATGACTTGCACGAAATGCAGGACCAGGACCTGGACGATGTGCCGGAAGAAATACTGGCCATGATGCCGGAGGATTTGCTCGATAGTAGGGCACAGGGAAAGCCTCCACTCAAACATAGTCGCTACGACGATCACGAAGGCGACGATGATGAAGAAGGCGCAGATGCTGGTGAAGCCATCATCGACGTCAAGGCAAAAACTGTCGGCGGCAAAAAGAATCTTTTTGTCGAAGGATTGAGCGACGATGATGAAAGCGAATTTACCGAAGATCTGGCCATGGATCTGGCCAGAAGCGTATCGGCAGTAGAAAGCGTTTATCAGGAGCTGGATTCTCACGATGCCGCCCGCGACCAGGGTCAAGACCACGATCATGATCACGAACACGATCATGGTGATGAGCACGGCCACCAGCACGGCCACCAACACGGTTATGAACAGCAGGAAGGCGACGAAACCGAAACCATCCACGTAATAGACGTGGCTTATCCGGGCGTGCACTCAAGCGATGCAATCGTCACCGATGGCATGGGGACAAGCGAGCAGATGCGCGATTATCCCGGGCCCGATGAGCCTATTGAGATAGCAGTTGGAATTGCCGCCGAAATGCCGGGAGATGAAGACGATGAGTTTGAATCTCCAGTGGCGGCAGAAATTGATCCAGTAACCGGTATATACCGTTTAAAACCTAGACCCACCTCAGACGACAACGGCGATTTTGGGGGCGGGGTACAGCAAGGAGCCGGTGGACAGTTCGATTTGGCAGAAAGTAGCTACAGCGAAAACAATGATCAAGAGTCTCATCAGGGACAAGATCATCAATCGCATCACAGTTACGATCACCATTCGCACGAAGGCCACGAACACGAGTCTCACGAAGGGCATGAACACGAGTCGCACGAAGGACATGATAATAAGGAATTCAACCAACTGTTGATTCCATCTCTAGTGTCTGAAGGCCGCTCTGACGAGCACCGTGAAGGAGAAGGGCAGGACGACCACAACTACACCGGCGAATACAATCAAGAAGATCAGTAATTTCTTCGATCGCCATTGTCGCTCCATGACCAGCAAAATAACAACAAAACGGGCCGGATTTTCCGGCCCGTTTTCTTTCTCGCGTACTTATGTTTTCTCGCCGGCCTGCTTGACTAAAGCAGGTGCGTAAACTCGGGTTAAGACCTCTGCCTCAGTTCATTGGCCTCAGATAAACTGTAGCCGTAGTGTTTGACTGATTTTGCATTGCTATTGCCGGCCACCCTAGCCTCAATCACAGCCTGGGGGAAACGATCGAACAAGTCGTTAAGCGAATTTTCGTCGCGGAAAAATAGCTGGTCCTCAACATTGAAAACGCCAATTAACTGGCCGCGATGGACTAACACCAACCGCGTTTCAACAGGATAGCCAGCCAGTATTGTCAGGCAGGCACTCTTTTTTCTTCTGGTAAGATTTTCCATGAGCGAGTCATAGTGATCGCTCGCCGTGTTTTCACATTGCATATTTAGCAGAGTGCCCAAAAAAAGAGCGGACATGGAAAAAACTATTTCTTCCGGCAGGTCATAAATAGTGACATTGGTTTCCGCTTGATCCAGGTCACTCAAAAGACCGGCCAGGGCTGCTGCGGTCGGGCCGGGCAGGGGTGTTTCCTTGCTCTGGTGGAAGCAGCCTACGACCCGGCCTTTATATAGTAATGCCGCCGACCGGCTTTGATTTTTGGAAGCTGTTTTGATGCAGGCGGTGCGGCTCCCTCCCTCAAGGTCTGTTATTAGCCATTGGAGATCATAGTCGGCTATCTTGAAAGTTTTCAAATTGCGAATACTTCTCAGGTCCACAGGCGGCATGAACAAGTCGCATGCTCGCTGATGCCGAATTTTAGCGATGTCCAAAACTCCTTTGTCCGGCGTCCGGTCAGCTTGGTTGCCCCTATCCTGCCTGCTGGTGCTTTCTTCTGAAACGCAGTCATCTTCGCTCAGATGTTTCTCCCAGTCGACAGTTATCTTCCCTAGCTGCTCTTGTACGGCGCCTGGTGAGGAAAACAGCTGTGACAATAAAATCCGGCCGTTATGGACACAAACGAAAACGCCAGATAATACATCTCCTCTCTTGTGGACATCGTCAGTCTTGATAAAGCCTGGCAATTTTTCATCCCCAACGGTGACGGCATAGCCGTTCTTTTCGGCATAATTTACGGTGCATTTAATGACCTGGCCCTGTCTATAATAACTTTTTGCCATAGCCCTTCTTTCCGGACCTGCGACAGGCCGCTAGGATTTCACTCTTGACGGAAACTTGACAGATGAGAAGTTGTTGACGTGGTGGTAGGTTATTAGTTGCCACTATATACGATGGCATAGGTGGCAATCAGCCTGATCGATTCCAGCTGGCCTTACAGGCTTGGAAAAGCTGCAATTCAAAATTGAATGTTATCGCAGCTAAAATCCCGAGCGTTTCTGGCGGGCCATGGACAGGCTGTAACCAAAGCGCATGCCGGAATTAAGGGTGTCGGCACTGAGGACACTGGCTTCAATCTTGGCGTCAGGATGCTGGTTAAACATACTGATGATTGAGGCCGGATCGCGCGTGAATTGTTGCTCTTCTACAAAGAATGCACCACCAAATTTGCCTTTATGCACAAAGACCAGGTAGGTCGACTTCGTCTGGGCAACAGTCACAGCCAGGCAAGCCGTGGAGTTATGTTCGCCAAACCACTTCATGACGAAGTCACAATATTCGCGCGATGTCATTTCCGGATTGTTGTCGACAGGGTATCCGAGGAAGAGCGCGGACATTGATAAAGCTGCGTCTTCAGGCAGGTCGTAGAGGGTGACGACGGCATCGGGCGCTTCCAGATCCGACAGCATCGCCGACAAAGATTCCTCGGTTGGCTTGGCCTCCGGATTGGCCTTGCAACCATAGATGCATCCGACAGCCCGGCCCTTGTAGAGCAGAGCGGCCGAGCGTGAAAGTTTTTGTTCGGAGGTGGCTTTGATGCAACCGGTGCGCATGCCGCCTTCCAGATCGGTTATGAGCCACTCCATGTCGTAGTCGGCAATCTTGAAACTCTTCAAACTTTCCAGACTTTCTTGATCAACAGGGGGCATGACCAGGTCGATAGCTCGTCTTAAACGAAATCTCTTGGTCGGCACCTGACTATGCGGTGATTGCCATTGCTCTTCTTGTTGCTGCCCCGGCTGATATTGCTGCTGTTGCTGTGGTGGCGCCTGATGAGCCTGCTGTTGCTGCGGCGGCTGCCCGTAAGCGCTGGGGCCGGACGGCGGTTGGCCATAAGCACTGGGTTGGGGCGATTGATAGGACATTTGCTGGCCGCTTTCGTATTGCGCTTGCTGGCCGCTATCGTACTGCGCCTGTTGCCCCCCGGGCGCATGTCCATAGGCAGCCTGCTGGGCCGCCTGTTGTTGCGCCAGCAAATCTTTTTGAAACTGCGATTGTGGCACCAGTTGATTTTGTGGCGCCTGGCTGCCACTGTCGGATTGACTTGGTTGTGGATTGGCCCAGGCTGCCGGCTGGTTGTTGTCGTACTGATTTTGGGGAGGACTCTGGTATGGATTTTGCTGAGCCATTTGCTGTGGCGGCTGAGTTTCATACTGGGCCTGCTGGTACTGATCGTACTGCTGCGGCGCAGGCTGCTGATATTGTTGCTGGTCCTGACCTGGTTGCCCACCCTGTTGATAGGCGTAGGCATCGGGCGCCTGCTGTGGTTGTTGTTGCTGCGGCGGAGCGTATTGACTGTAATCCGGAGTCTGACCGGGCTGGGTGAAATTAACCGGGGGCATGTCCGAGGTGGCTGCAGCCGATCCATATTGGCTAAAATCTGCAGGGCTTTGCGGCGCCTGGTAAGCCATTTCTTGTGTCGTGCCCAAACGCTGCTGCCGTGAAGTGGCTGCTTGAGCCTCATATGCAGCATCAAGATCATCGTCGTTAAGATGTTCTTCCCAGTTGACCGTGGTCTGTTGCAACTGATGTTTGGTGGCGCGCGGAGCTGAAAACAACTGAGACAACAAAATGCGCCCGTTATGCACGCAAACGAATACTCCCAGTATTTCGTCGCCCGCCTTGAGCACATTAGCCGTCTTGATAAATCCGGGCAGGTTGTCCTTCTGGATGGTTACAGCGTAGCCATCCTTCTCCGCGTAATTTACTTTGCACGCGACGTTTTGACCTTGTTTATAGCCCGTAACTTTCCACGGGTTTATTTTTCCCATTGGGGTTTCCTTGCGGTCAAGCATTGTGTCGATGCTCCGATATTCATACAACAATCACTGTTCGCAAGCAGGCCCTGAGGCAGGGCGGGGTGAGTTGCGACATTCATCGCCAGACAAGTGGCAGGTGTGGCTGTTTCCATCGGGGTGAGTTGTGTTGGTTCCTTTCATAGCAATTTTACAGGATAAACCTGCTGGATAGGTACTGACGCGCCTTACCAGTGATGGGGGCGAACCTTGAACTCAAAGTCCTTTGCTTTTTCCTTACCCGGTCTCTAGGATTATTATCTCTTTCCGTTCCTTTGAATTTACTAATCTACCTCAGATGTGGGCGACAATACTGGCGGCGGTGGCCCATCACCGGGGATGTCGGGAGCCGGCGCCAGGCTTGCGCTTGCAAATGGAGATTAAGCGGTTGACTGAGGCCGAGGCGGTCTCACTTTTTCTGCTGGAAATATTGACCAGCCCTGGCGGCCATAGAAACTACTCTTGATATCAGGGTTTCCTTCCCTTTTGTTCCCGAGGCCGGCTCGGTGCAGGCATTTGCGGGCGCGGCGCTGAGAGTCTTGTGGCAGGCCAGACAACTGCCGCCACAGTTTGGATCTATGTCCAACCAGGTATTGCAACGAGGGCACAGTACCTTGGCCTGGGCTCCTGACAGCCGCTCCAGTTGATAGGAGCAATTGCTGCACACCATGCGCGAGCTATTGTCCCGCCCACTGCTCTCCTGCCCCTCGACTCTGACGGATAAATCCATAATTTAGGCCACCCTGACTTCTATCGCACTTGCCAGCTGCCGGCCGACGGCTAGCTCCATCTGGTTTTTAACGACAATTACCGGTCCACCGGGAATGTTTTTGCCGATAGTGATGGTTGCGCCCTCTCCTATGCCAAACCGCAGCGCCTGAATCGTTACTTCTTCGCCAAGAGTAGCAGTGACAATTAGTTTTGCGCCATCAGGAGCGTCAGCCAGGGTAATAATCTTTTGCTCTTTTGGAGAGGCCATCACTTTTTGGCTCCCTTAGCTGCTTTGCAGGTCGGGCACTGGCCAAAGATTTTAAATTGAGCGTCGATAACCTCAAAGTTATAGCGTTTGCCAATCTTTTGACCGGCTTCTTCCAAAAAATGATCTTCAAATTCCAGGGTCAGGTTGCAGCCGGTGCAAATAATGTGCTGGTGGGGCAGGGTGTCTTGTTTAAGCTCGTAATGTTTGTGCCCCTCGGCAAAATCCAATTCGCGCAAAAGACCGATTGACGAAAGCAGTTTCAAGGTGCGGTAGGCGGTCGCGAGCGAGACATTGGAACCTTTATGCACCAGCTTTAGATGCAACTCTTCGGCCGAGAGGTGCTCACCATGCGGTTGTTCGCGAAAGATTTGCAAGATCGTCTCGCGCTGGGCGGTAACGCGGTGACCGCGCCTGCGCAAGCTATCAAATGCCGGGTCGGACGTCGATTCCGGTTGCAGCTCTGCTTCGGTGGAGATGTCGCTGGTTTTGCTCGACACCCGATCGCCAGGTTTGTCTTTAGCTGTATTTGGCATGGGTTTATTGAGGCAAGACTAAATTCAGGTTACACATAATACCTTACCCTGCTCGTTAATCTAATGATGATTAATTAGGCGAAGGGAAAACGCTGCTGTGCTTTGGTTTTTAGCCTGGGCTGAGGCAGCGCTTGAGATAGGCGCCGGTATACGAATATTGCAGGTCGGCCAGTTTTTCCGGCGTGCCGGTGGCAATGATCTGGCCGCCCTTGTCGCCGCCCTCCGGGCCGAGATCAATTATCCAATCGGCCTGTTTGATCACATCCAGATTGTGCTCGATGATCAAAACAGTGTTGCCTGTGTCCACCAGTCGGTTCAAAACATGCAAGAGTTTGTCCACATCGTGAAAGGAAAGGCCGGTGGTAGGCTCGTCTAGAATATAAATTGTTTTGCCGGTCGAGCGCTTTGAGAGTTGTTCGGCCAGCTTTACCCTTTGTGCTTCGCCGCCGGAAAGCGTGGTGGCCGGCTGACCCAGCTTGATATAGTCGAGGCCGACTTCCATTAAGGTGAGCAGCTTGCCGTGGGCCTTGGGGATATTGGAAAAGAACGACTCCGCCTCTTCCACGGTCATCTCCAGTACTTCGGCAATGGACTTGCCCTTAAATTTCACTTCCAGAGTTTCGCGATTGTAACGAGCTCCTTTGCAAACGTCGCAAGTAACAAAGACCGAAGGCAGGAAGTTCATTTCGATTTCGTTCATGCCCTCGCCATGGCAAGCTTCGCAGCGCCCACCCTTGACGTTAAAGGAGAAGCGCCCGGGCAGGTAACCCCTGGCCTTTGCTTCATTGGTGGTGGAAAAAATCTCGCGCACGATATCAAACAAGCCGGTATAGGTAGCCGGGTTTGATCGGGGAGTGCGGCCGATAGGGGACTGATCTATGTCAATTACTTTGTCCAGAGAATCAGTGCCCTTCACATCATTAAGACCTTTGGGAGCGGGTACAACGCTGGAGAAATTGTGGCGCAAAAACTGATAAAGAAGATCGTTTACCAGGGTCGACTTGCCCGAGCCACTAACCCCAGTGACTGCCACAAATTTACCGAGGGGTATGTCGACCGAAATATTTTTCAGATTGTTGAGCGTCGCACCAGATATGGTTAATTTCAAACCGTTGCCGCTGCGTCGTTTTTTCGGCACGTGAATGCTCTTGCGCCCGCTCAGATAAGCGCCAGTAGAAGAGCGCCGACACTCGGATATGACATCCATTGTACCTTCACAAACCAGTTCGCCGCCATGCACTCCGGCACCGGGGCCGATATCAATTATCCAATCGGCTTCGCGAATTGTATCTTCATCATGCTCGACGACGAGCAAAGTATTACCCAGATCGCGCAGTCGTTTTAAGGTAGTTATCAGCCTGGAATTATCCCGCTGGTGCAAACCAATTGAAGGTTCATCCAGGACATAAAGCACCCCCGACAGGCCCGAGCCTATCTGGGTGGCGAGCCTTATCCTCTGTGCTTCTCCACCGGACAAGGTGCCGGCCTGTCTCTCCAAAGTGAGATAGGCAAGGCCGACATCGTTGAGAAATTTCAACCGGGCATTTACTTCGATAAAAATCTGGTGGGCAATTGTTTTTTGTTTGTTTGTCAATTTGGAAGGAAGGTTGGCGAAAAAATCGATGGCATTTTCCACTGACAGGCCGCAGACTTTTGCAATCGAAAGTGAGCCCACTTTTACAGCCAGACTCTCCGGTTTGAGCCTGGCGCCGTTGCATGCGGCACAAGGCATTTGGGTCATGTAGTTTTCGATGTCACCACGTACCCTGTCCGAATTGGAATCTTCATGGCGGCGCTTGAGATTATTGATTACACCTTCAAAAACTTTTTTGTATTCCCAAAATTCCTTGCCGTCAAAAGAATCATGTCCGAGTTTGATTCGGTCGGTGCCGGAGCCGTACAATATTAGCCCCTGCTGCGCCTTTGTCAGCTTTTCAAAAGGCGTGTCAACCGAAAATTTATAATGCTTTGCCACACTGGCAACTAACTGATCGTAATATGGGTTATTGGTTTTTGCCCAGGGATAAATTGCGCCTTCGGCCAGACTCTTTTTGGCATCCGGGACAACCAGGGCCGGATCAACTTCAAAGCTGGCCCCCAATCCATGGCATTCTTCACAGGCACCGTAGGGGCTGTTGAAACTGAATATACGAGGAGAGACTTCGGCAAAACTGATACCACATATGGCGCAGGCAAAATTTTCCGAGAAGACAAGTTCTTTTTGATCGCCTTCGCCTTTTGCTTCCAGATTTTCTTTCTTGACACCGCCCACGATATCAACAAGAACGGTTGACTTGCCCCATTTGAGACCGAGCGAAAGGCTGTCTGCCAGGCGAGACTGGATACCTTTCTTAATTACCAGGCGATCGACGACCAGATCGATTGAATGCTTTTTATTTTTGTCCAGCTTGATTTCATCTTCCAGCTCAGTCACTTCGCCGTCGACGCGCACTCGCACAAATCCTTCCTTGCGCAGGTCGGTGAAAAGCGACTGGTATTCTCCCTTCTTTCCTGAAATAAGTGGCGCCAGGATCTGAATCCGGGCTCCTTCGCCCAGATCCAGCACCTGGTCTACGATCTGGTCAATAGTCTGGGGATTTATCAGGCGGTCGCAGGTAGGACAATGTGGGGTGCCGACGCGGGCGTAAAGCAGTCTCAAAAAATCGTAAATCTCGGTGACCGTGCCTACAGTCGAGCGGGGATTATGGCTGGTTGACTTTTGATCGATGGAGATTGCCGGTGAAAGCCCGTCAATGCCGTCCACATCGGGCTTGTCCAGTTGGCCGAGAAACTGTCTGGCATAGGAAGAAAGTGATTCGACATAGCGTCTTTGCCCTTCGGCAAAGATGGTGTCGAAGGCCAGGGATGATTTGCCTGAGCCGCTAACGCCTGTTATCACGACCAGTTTGCCGCGCGGTATCTTTACGTCGATGTTTTTTAAATTGTGCTGCCGGGCGCCGCGGACGGCGATGCAATCGTTAAACGAGACAGCTCGTTCGCGCATGGACTCGCTAATCATGGGTTATTTCCTTGGGGCAAAGAACATTTTACCGATCTTGGGCCAAACATGCCTGTCTTGTATAAGCACTTGATTACAAAGACAAAAGTTTGAAGACAATCCGGACATCTTTATTCTTTTTGATTAAATTGTCGCTCTCCGTCCACATGTCCTCATAAGGTTAGTTTTAGCCTCCCTGGCCAGGGGTAGATTCAAGAATAGACGCGTTTTTGTGACGCCCAGGAGGCTTAACGATGTGGCCAGACTCTAAGGGGAAGGGAGGCAAGGATGGCTCTCCCAAATCCAAGGATGGAGGTGGGGAATCTTCAAATCCCAATGCCGGCGCATCGGGGACCCCTTCTGGCGGCAAGGGCAAGGGCCGCAACACCAAAACCAAGATGAAGGCCATGTCGGCAACAAGCATGCCGGCGGTGGATAAGGCTCAGGCAGCGGCCATTTTGGAGCAGGAGATTATCAAGGCGGCCCAAAACATCGGCCAGTCGCAGGACCGGGCGGAAGAAACAAAAACTTTGATCGAGCTCAATGCCTTGCCTCCTTCGGCCATGATGCAGGGGGGAGAGGCAGGAGCTGCCCCAGGTTTGATGCGTTTGCCCGAGACAAGCGGCGAAAACATGGACGATAAGATTTCCAGCCTCTGGAAGAGCCGGGTGCTGGGGGCTTACCGCGCCAATCCGCGGGCTTCGCAGCACATTTTACCGGCCATGCCCAATAACCGCGGTGCCCTGGAAGTGACCGATAAGGCCCGATGCGACGCCCAGCAAGCGGCCATGATTACTGTAATTGACAAGATGTTCGACACCTTCCAAAATCTGGCTTTTGAATTTAACAGTATGGCTCAGGCTTCGGATCTGGAATTGACCTGGATTCGACCGACAATTTCGCGCGAGAATATTTCCAGCTGGCACCAGGCGGCCCAGGTAATATCAGTATTTACAGGCCGCATTTCCACTCGTCGCTGGACCATGGTTGTTAGAGGCACCTTAGACGGCGTGCTGGCCTATGTAATCCCGGCCGATAAGCTGCTCACTTTCAGCAATCAACCGGCCAATTTTCAACCGGTGATCGAAATAATACCGACCGCCACCGGCCTGACAGTGCGGTGGAGCGTGATGGGCCGCATTGTCACCCAGGAGGAGCTCGGCAACATCTACCGGGCTTTACTCGACAATATGATTCGCATTGCCCAGGATGATGCGCCCTGTGACCAATTTATCGATCTGGCTGTTTACGGCATTGTTCTCAATGGTGAAATCGATCCTGGTATGGGAGACGGCCAGGCTCCGCCCGAAGTGATTGGTAAGGACATTAATTACGGGGCCAAGTATCAGCAACAGTTTATGAAAGATGATTCCACATCTACCGAACTGCCCTCCGTACCGAGCCTCTCACCCGGCCAGATTAACAATCCCTTTGCCAGCCCCAACAATCAAGGCGCGGCTTCCCCACGCCCGCAAAGCGATTCCTTTGCAGGTGGTGCAGGTGGTGCAGGTGGTGCCGGTGGTGCTGGTGGCGCCGGCGGTGCTGGTGGCTTCGACGACGGACAGGGCGCAGGCACAGGCAGCAGTGCCGACTGGAAGCCTGTTGTGCGCACCGTGCGCGGGGCCAATCCGCCGGTGCCGGCCACTCCTATTGCCGGACAGCAGGGTGCCGTGCCCTCGACTCCAGGCTTCAACCAGGACGAGCCCTGGAAGTATGCAGCACCCCTGCCCCAGGGGCAGGTCAATCCATCTATTAATTCTTTCAACTCACGCGCTGGTGGTGCCTCCCAGTCTTTTGCCGGTGCAGGCGGCGGCTTCGGTGGTGCTCCTGTACCCGGGGATCAAAATGACGAACCCCCGCTTCCATCCCTGCCTGCCCATCTTTTCGAGGGACTGCCGGCCCGACCGCAAAACTTTTCATCAGGTAACTATAGCCAATCTCAGACTGGCCCCCAGCCTGTCCAGGCTGCTCCGCAGCAACAGCCCTCTCCCTGGGTTTCACCGCCGCAGCCTGCCTCAAACTCCGGTGTGTCATCGACAACTTCCCCAACCTCTTCCGAGGACGGCTGGAAGAGCACGGGCATTCCGGTCAACAAACAGGGCCAGGCCCTGCCACCACTGCCGGTATCAGGCTATCAGTCACCTAAGGGCAGCCCTTTTATGAATGATCCGATACCCATGAATAACTCGATTGTCTCGCCCGAATCATTCACTTCCGGTTCGATTCGAGTCGATGCCATTGCTCGAGAAATAGCGCATTCAGCCCCCAATCTGCCCCCGGCTGTGCCTGGCTTTGAACCTTATTCGATCGAAGAGCCCAGGCGAGCGTCTTTCCGCTCCGATACGATCAGCCCGGCTTCGGCCGCCGCCCTGGCGCAGCAGAGGCAGGACGACGATATGAGGCCATCATCGGTTGAAGAAAAGCTCGACGATTGGGATGAAGAAGTGGCCGCCAAGCCGTGGCCCAAGCCCAGGCAAAGAGCCCCTGAAGTCGAGCCTGAGGATCTCTATAACGAAGTTGAGCCGCAGAGTTCGGCTGCGGCATTTGCACAAGGACAAGAGCCACCACCTGTACCGCTGCCGCCGCCTGCGCCGCAGCTGGTGCCGCCGTCTGTGGGGCAAAAATTTGGCGCACCGGCTCCCCTGCCGGGCCAACCTGAGCAAAACCCATTTTTTAGTTTTGAAAGCGATGGCACCAGCCAGCCACCGGTAGATCAAGATGATCCTGAAATTGCCGCTCTGTTTGAGGGTGAACCTGTCAACTCCGCCGAATATCAGGGCGCAAACAAGAAACCGGCGCAGGGCGGGCCTGCCTATATGGCCTGGCTTGAGCCTGAACCTCCCTCCGAGGAAGCTGTCGTAGGCAACTCCCAAGGACCGGCAAGGTCAGTCAGCCAGGAGATCGAGGTCGGTGCCGGGCCCGGATTTTTACAGGACCAACCCATGACCCTGGGTGACATTGCACCGGCCTCGGCCGCAATCGAGCTGGCCCAAAATATCTCCCGGACAAGTGAGTTTGAGAGCATGGGCTCTGTTACCAGCTCAATGGAACCACTGGAGGATCCTTCCGCCCTTGTTGAGGGCGGCGCACAAAGTGGGCCGGGTTATAGCCAGAATAGTTGGGCTACGCCACAGTCCGAGGGGGCGCCGCCGCCACAGGCCGTGCCAATGATAAGCGAGACTTTTGATCGTCCCTCGGATAATCAATACGCAGCAGAATCTGCCCAAGCAGATGCCAATGCCTCGCGCAGAGCTACCGGCGAACATTCACGCGCGGCCATCGAAGAAGGTTTCCGGCAGGCCCAGGCGGCCTTCGCCGCGGCGCAATCAGATCAGGGTTTTGGCGGCCGCGATCCATTTGCCGAGCCTGCACTACAGGTGGTGCCACCCCCTGCGCCGGTCGGTGCCGATCCTCTTTCTGTTGCCGAGGCCCCAGTTTCCGCTCCTGATGCCGCTCCCCCCAGCCAGACTGTCAGATCATTGAAGGCTGATATCGACCGCCTCGTTTCGACACTAGAAACAGAGCTGGAGATCATATCGGCGAAGGGGTCCGAAGCCTTTGCCCGGCGCGATCTTAAAGGCGCCGAGCGCATGATCAAACTGGCCGAAACCCTGAGCGAATACCGGGAGTCTCTGACCAAACTGAAAGACGACCACGGACAGGACTTGAGCTAAAAAAATTTGAGCTGGCTGCAATAAAGTTGATCGGAGCTGGCAGCAGGTGTTGGGCGCACATTTTTGTCTGTACTTTTGCAGCGCTTTTAAATGTATCCGGGGGCTATCTATCCCCTTCTTGCCCCTGTCTTTGCCGATCTTGTTGTAGCCTTTCATCCTGCAGTTTTTCTTCCTGCAGTTTGTCATCCTGGAGTTTTTGCTGACGTTCTTGTTCCAGTTTTTCCTGTTCCTGCCGTTGCAATTCCTGTTGTTTTTCGTCCTCGGCGCCCTGTGTTTGCGCCTGGTCCTGACCAGGATAAGCCTGGCCTTCCGAGGTTGCCTGGCTCGTGCCCTGGCCAGAGCCCTGAGCAGAACCCTGGGAAGGACTGAGAAAGTCTTGCAATGCCTTTTGCGGATCTTTTTCCACACCTGTTTCAACCGGTTGAGTGGGCTGGCCCAGTCCATCGCCCTGCTGGTCCGTGCTCTGCTCGTCCATGCCCACTATTTGTTTAATCAGCGAGGCCAGTACTGTGGCTACCTTATCGCCATGTGTAAAGACAGCAATCAGCGCGCCAGAAAATATCAGTGAAGCGCTGGCAATGAGGACGAGATTGCGAATGCGGTTAGGAGCGACAGCCGGTTCCATTCTCGATCTGGTGGTGGAGTTTTTGGGGCGCTCCATATCCGGTGCTGTCTGAGGTCTCATATTGTTTCTTGATTGACTGGGCCGGACCTGGGCCTTGCTGTCAATCTTGGGCAGTGAGATGTCGGCTTCTCGCTTACCGCCACCGGTCATTGATCTCAGTTTGTTGCTTGATGCGCGCGGAGGCAGTGTGTCTGCCGGCGACGCAGTCTTGCCTTGAGACTTGGCCTGTTTGGGAGGAATAGTTATTGCTCCACCAGGTTGCGCGCTCAGGGCCGATTCCAAATCCTTGCGCATTTGCGTCAATGATTGATATCTGGCCGCCGGATCTTTTTCCAGTGCAGTCATAACAATCGTTTCCAGATTTTGCGAAATTTTCAAAGTTGGGTTGATTTTGGAAAAGGGCGGCGGCGTTTCAGAAATTTGTTTACCCATGGTGTCGGCATAGTTGCGACCAAGGAAGGGCACGCGGCCGGTCAGACACTCATACATCACTATTCCCAGCGAATAAATATCGGAGCGGGCATCGATAGACGCTCCCATACACTGCTCGGGACTCATGTAGATGGGCGAACCCCAGACCTCACCCATACGCGTCAGTTTTTGCGCTTCCTCAGCCAGTTTGGCTATGCCAAAGTCCACCACTTTGACATAGTCTTTGGTGCTCTTGGTGCGCGTCAGCATGATGTTGCCCGGCTTGATGTCGCGGTGGATGGCTCCGTGTTTGTGGGCGTGTTCAATGGCGGCGCAGACCTGGACGAAGATGTCTTGAAAGCGCTCGGGTTCGATATGATCCTCCCGCTTCAATACATCTACTAGATTTTCGCCCACCAGGTAATCCATGACAAAATATGGCTGCCCGCGGCTGCTCGTGCCGTAAGCATGCAGGTTGACTATGCGGGGATGATTAAGGCGGCTCAAAAGCTCGGCTTCGCGCTGAAATCTTTTTACCACCATCTCATCGGTGAGACTGTGAGTGCGCAGTGTCTTGACTGCCACAATCAGGCCGGTATTTATTTCTTTTGCTTTGTATACGACAGACATGCCCCCGCGGCCGATCACGCCTAGAACGACATAGCGATTGCCAAGGGTGGCGGCCACCAGCAGATCGAGAAAATCAGGGGGGATTTTTATGCGATAGAGCGGAAACCGGCCCAGATTTGCAAGCGGTATCGGGTTTGGTGCTAGCGATCTGGCGTAAGTGGGCATTTACCGTGGCCTATTGAGGACTGACCCTGATTGCATTGACAGCGATCTGAATAAAGCCCAGACCCAGCCCAATTAATCCTCCGAACCATTCTAAGGCTTTGAGTTCCTGGTGGCAAATTCTTTTCACCAGGCTCTCCAGCTGTCGGGCCGTGAACAAGTCAATTTTTTGCGAAATGACGGCATACATTCCCAGTGCCGGTATGGCTTTTTCCAGAAGCTCCCCCAGCTCTCGCTTGAGGTAGGAGGCAAAAAACGAAGTCAGGTCTTGCTTTGCCCTTGTGAGCCATTCCTGCGGAATGGACTCCGGGTTAAAGCGCACTATGGCATTGCGCACCGAACTCATGGCTTCGCCCTCCACGCGCCTGACCGCCTCCAGGATGTCCCCCTTGTGCTCGACCAGAAATGACTCGACAAAGGTGACCAGGTTGGCCTTGAAATTGTTGATTGTCTGGAGCGGCATGGCGCGCATATCAAAGTTGGCGATTTGAAAAGCAATTTGATCTCTTATGCCAAAACGTTTGATCAAATCGCCGATTATTTTCTCCGCTTCTTCCGGCTCTTTCTCGAGAAAATTGCGCCACTCGTAGCAAACTCTCTTGACGCCGATTATCCGCGCCAGAAGTCTGTAGGGACCGGATGCGTGCACATTGATTGATTCATCCAGGGAGGCAATATTTGTCGGGCTCAAAAGTGAAATAAAGCCGACGCGCACTTTGTCTGGCGTGGCAAAAGCTTCCAGCAGTCTGGCGGCAATTTCATTAGACTGATCCAGAGAAATGCGCGCGCTGAGCACCACCTGATCAAAAACTTTCTCAGTAATGGCGGCAATCTTGTTATCCTTGCCCGCTTCCAAAGATTCAATCACCGACCTGACAAAATGCTCCATCAAAGTCGGACTGAGCTCAGCAATGTCCGAGGCCAGTCTATGCAGCTTGCTGATGTCGCGAAATTCTTTGAGAACGGCATCGACAAACATGTCGATCGTTATGTAAATATTTTCGGTGGTGAGTAAATGCTCGACCTTGTCAGTGATGTCGGCCGGGGTGAGCAGGGTCTCGGTTACGGTTGTAGCCACGGCCTGGGCCAGCTTGGCCCTTCTTTTGGGAAAGATGCCAGGGGTAAACCAGAGCTGGATTTTGGTAAAAGGTATATACCAGGGCTCATATGGCCTGAAAAGAGCTGCTACGGCCATGACTGTGGCGAGATATCCGTGCACAAAGTAGAGGATAGGCGGCACAACTACTTTAAGGATAACGGCGTCCCGACTGCCAAAAAGTAAACTTAAGTCGAAATGCCTGCCAAAGAACAAAGCCCACTCTTGAAAAAAATCCATTGCTTACCTGCGTGCCTGGGATCCCTTTATCTACTTCTCGCTATTGTAGACGCCTTATTTAAGACTGCGCTTATTCTTAGAACATGGCTTACAACATTG
>Ga0207011_1112_pt2 | contig 16404 bp, 14 predicted proteins | sample Alteio_BWMinCont_79_FD_153466 | JGI IMG/M metagenome (GOLD analysis project Ga0207011, IMG submission 153466) | Enriched cells from forest soil in Barre Woods Harvard Forest LTER site, Petersham, Massachusetts, United States -... | ecosystem: Environmental > Terrestrial > Soil > Temperate forest >...
GTACGGTGGCAAGGGTACGGAGAACCACAAGGCAGGCGTCATCTGCGACACCGTCGGCGATCCGTTTAAAGATACTGCGGGCCCAGCGCTCAACCCGCTCATCAAGGTGATGAACCTGGTTGCCATTCTAATCGCGCCGGTACTCATAACGGCTACTCAGACAACCTCGATCATCGTTGTGGTCGTCTGCTTGATTGCGCTTACCGGTGCGGTCATGTTCAGCAAGCGCGGCAGCATCGCGGATAACAAAGCCGAGGTCGCCGAGGCCATGGCGGGAATGGCAATCTCTAAGCACTAGCCGTAGGTTGTGGCCCTGTTTGCCTGGCCTGACACGCTGACGCCCCGCTTGGTTTCGCGACTAGGTGGGGCGGGCGTTTGAAACACGGATATAACTGCGCGCATTGTCATCCTGAGCTTGCGAAGGATCTCTCAGCATCGGCAGGTGTAACGGATATCCAGAAGCGCCCGCGATGAATAACGACCGACTTCCCGATTTCGACGCCCTATGGGACTACAACAACCCGGATAAGACCGAGCAAGCGTTCGCGGCCATCCTCGATAGCCTCTCCGATCCTCCCCTATCATATCGTCTGGAGCTTCTGACGCAGATAGCCCGTACGCAGGGTCTGCTGCGCAAGTTCGGCGACGCCCACCGCACGCTGGATAATGTCCAAAGCGGGCTTACGGACGCTATGCAGAGGGTTCGTGTGCGCTATCTCCTCGAGCGAGGCAGGGTATTCAACTCGTCTAAGCGTCCCGATGACGCTAGGCCGCTCTTTCTCGGGGCGTGGGAGCTTGCCCGCGAGAGTGGCGAAGACGCGCTGGCAGTAGACGCCGCACACATGATGGGGATTATCGAGCCGCCGGCTCAGCAGCACGAGTGGAACCTGAAGGCCCTCGATTTGGCCGAGCGCAGCGCCAACCCAAGGGCGCGAAAGTGGCGCGGGTCGCTCTACAACAACATCGGCTGGACCTACCATGATGAGGGCAGATACCCAGAAGCACTGGAGACGTTTGAGAAGGGACTTGAATTTCAGCTTGAGCACGGAAGTGCGACTACCATCCGTATTGCCCGGTGGACCATCGCGCGCACCCTCCGCTCCCTGGGCCGCGTCGAAGAGGCGCTTGCCAGTCAGAGAGAGCAGTTGGCTGAGGTTGAAAGGGTAGGGGAGAAAGGGCCGTACGTCTACGAGGAGGTCGCAGAGTGCTTGCTAGCGTTAGGCCATGCGGAGAATGCACGGCCCTACTTCGCGATGGCCTACGAGGCGCTCTCTAAGGATCCGTGGCTGGTTGATAAGGAGCCGGAGAGGCTGGAGAGACTTAAGGACCTGGGTCAGGCGAGGGAATGACCGCCATCAAGTCTCCTTGCCGTCCAGCCGCTATGGCACGGATCGCTGGAGTTTGAGCATCTTGTCCAGTACTGGGGCGGTCTCTTCCGGGCGGAAACCCGACGGGCCGATGCCACCAACGTACGCGAGCTTGCTATCCGGTCCGACCACGAAGATACGGTCGGGCCTGCCGTCATACTCGGTCGATACCGTATCCTTCATATCGTCGACCATCGTCGGAATGCGCACGTGGAACGTCCGCACGAACATGCACGCCGTGTCACGGCGCTCTTTCAAATCCCTCGGGTCACGATGCTCAGGAGCATGAGTCCATGCCGCGGGCTTGTTTGCGCCCTCCGTGGGATGCTCCTCACGCGTGTATATCACAAGGAACTTGGCTGACCCGCCATACTTAGAATATAGGTGGTCGATGGTACCCATCGAGCTGGTGAACGGCGTTCAAGTATAGCTGCCAAAGATGATGATCACCGGCCTGCCGCGGAGAGAGGAGAGACTAACGCTGCTTGTTCCCGACGCGTCGGTTATGGTGAAATCCGGGGCCTGACTACCGACTTTGAGGCGGAGCCGTGGATTCTCGGGGTTCTTCGGAGGCAGAAAAATGGGCTGGCCAAGAGCCGGCGCTCCCAGGGAGGCACCGGCAATCACCAATATGTGCCTCGCAATCGTGCCAAAAACTGTCGATCCTGCGCAGACGCCGAGCCAAACGCCCCGGCGTGATATTCCGAATGTGATTCGATCCACCCCTGCTTTGCGGCGCTCAACCCTCGCCGAGGGAGCGCACTCATCACAGTAGACGCCGCCCCACGATTTCTACTGTACACCCCGAACATTAGGAATTCGTGAGGGATTGCGATGGCAGATGCCAATTCGGGGCGATGGGCCACCATTATTTGGGAGGAACTCATTTCGCGCTCATCCAATCTCGCCCAATCCCACAATCCACCTTTAGCGGGACAGTGAGTGTCATGGCGTTCTCCATCTCATGCCGGATGACCTCAGCGCGCTGCCCGGCACCCTCCATCGGGGTCTCAAAGACGAGCTCATCGTGGATCTGGAGGAGCATCTTGACCGGCAAGTCTTCCCGGTCGATGCGGGCCTGGACCTTCACCATGGCAGACTTTATCAGGTCCGCAGCGCTGCCCTGAACGACGGAGTTAATCGCAAGCCGCTCACCGAGGGAGCGTAGATGCGGTACGGGCGAGCTTACCTCCGGAATGTTCCTCCGGCGCCCCATGATGGTCGATACATAGCCGTCGGTTCGGGCATTCTGGACGCACTGCCGCAAGAAGGTGTCGATTCCGGGATACGTTGCCTTGTAATCGGAGATCAGCTTCGACGCGCTGGACTGGTCGAGCCCTTCGATGCGGCGGGCGAGACCCCAGGCCGTCACGCCGTAGATAATACCGAAATTGATGGTCTTGGCCTGATCGCGTTGGGCTCGGGTCACTTCCGAGGTTGGCACACCGAAGACCTGGGACGCGACCGCGGTGTGAATATCCAAGCCCTTTTCGAACGCGTCAATGAGAGCCGCGTCGCCGGAAAGGTGTGCCAGCACGCGCAGCTCGATCTGCGAGTAGTCCGCGCAGATCAGGCAGGATCCCTCCGGGGCATAGAAGGCCTTGCGGATCTGCCTTCCGATATCCGTGCGCACGGGTATGTTCTGCAGGTTGGGACCATGGGAGGCGATGCGGCCTGTTGCGGTCACCAGTTGGTGGAAAGTCGAGTGGATGCGCTTGGTGACCGGGTCGATCGACTGTCGCAGATTGCCAAGGTAGGTACCGATGAGCTTGGTAAGCTGCCGGTACTCCAAAATCAGGCGGGGAACGCCTGTTCGAGGGTCATTGCGATCTTCCTCCGCCGCGAGCTTCTCCAACACCTCAACGTCGGTCGAGCGGCCCGTCTTCGTCTTCTTCCCCTCTTTTAGGCCGAGCTTGTCAAAGAGAACCTCGGCCAACTGCTTGGTCGAGTTGAGGTCGAAATCGCAGCCGGCCGCCTCGCGGATCTCCGCTCGCAGGGCTTCGACGCGAGCGCCCAGCGCCTCCCCCTGTCGAATCAACTCGTCCGGGTCGCACAGTATTCCGTTCGTCTCCATCAAAGCGATTACGGTTGTTAAAGGCGCCTCGATGTCCCGCATCAGCGCCGTCATGCCGTTTCCGTCCAGGGTTGGGCTTAGGGTCTGGTAAAGCTGCAGAGCGACGTCGGCGTCCTCTGCAGCGTACGGCACGATCTTGGCAAGCGGCACCGTATCCATTCCCGCCTGTTCCGGGCCGTCGCCAATGAGGTCGGTTATGGGAATCATCTTATGCCGCAAGATGCTCAGCGCGAGGTTATCGAGTTTGGCCGTGCCCTGGCTGGGGTCTATGAGCGCTTGTGCGAGCATGGAGTCGAACTGAACGCCGCGCAGGTGGACGCCGCTTCGCAAGAGGACGTGTGCATCGAACTTAATGTTGTGGCCGCACTTGGGTAGGGCGGGATCCTCGAGCAGAGGGCCTAGCGCTTTGATCACCGTAGCTTCGTCAAGGTGGGAGGACTGCTCCGGGGAGCGTATGGGGACATAGACACCTGAGCCCGCTGTCCAAGCGAAACTTAGCCCGCACAGATGGGCATTGCGCGACAGCCCAGTAGTCTCCGTATCGACGCTAATCATCGGCTGCGCCCTGAGGGTCTGAGTTAACTCCTCCAGCTCCTGAGCCGTCGTAATCGCCTTATAGTCCCCGTTGCTCGCCGTGGTGACAGGCTCGTCGCTAGTGGGCAGCTCAAGCGTCGTCTGGCCCTTAACAACCTCGGGGGCGGGCTCTTCGGGCGGCTCTACGCCGGGGCTCGCCGCGGCAAGGCGCTTGACTTCGTCCGGTAGCCGCTGCCGAAAACCCAACTGCTCGAATACGCCTAATACCTTGGGCAGGTGTATTGGGCTAAGCTTTGCGTCCTCCAGCGAGAAACCGATGTCCGCATCCGCGTGCAATGTGACGAGTTGGCGTGAAACCGGCAGATACTCCTTGGCCTTTTCGAGGTTCTCGCGCTTCTTACCCTGGATCTTATCTAGGTTCGCATAGATACCATCGATGGAGCCGAACTCTTGGAGTAGCTGGGCGGCTGTCTTAGGACCGATGCCCTCCACACCGCGCACGTTGTCTACGGTATCGCCGGTCAGCGCCAGCAGATCGACCACCTGTTCCGGTGTAACGCCTTTACTTGCCTTCAGCCCGGCCACGTCAATGGTGGTATCCGTGTGGATGTCGAACATGCTAACGCGATCGCCGAGGAGCTGTTCCAGATCCTTGTCCTTGGAGACGATCCGTATGTTCACATCATTGCAAGCAGGGTCGTTCAGAACCCGCTTCACAATACTCGCGATCACGTCGTCCGCTTCCATGCCTTCGTGGGATAGGAGGGGAATACCAAAAAGCTCAATCAGCTCGAAGATACGCGGTATCTGCGCCGTGAGGTCCTCTGGCGTGGCCCGGCGCGTTCCCTTGTAGGTATCGGAGAGGTCATCCCGGAACGTTTTGCCCGGTCTATCTGTTGCCACCACCACATACTCCGGATGGAACTGCCCGAACAGCTTCAAGAGCATCGAAGTGAAGCCAAACACGGCATGCGTCGGCTCACTGGTCACAGGACTATGCATGGGCACGCGTATGGCATAGTACGCGCGGAATATCTGGGCGAAAGCGTCTATCAAATAGAGGGTTTTTGGCATGCTTTGCTAATCCTCGTACCTATACTTCGGCTCCCAGCCGTCCGCGCCATTTGGCAGGAGGTCGAACAGATGCCAAACAGAGCAGTAGTCGTCACCGGGGCCCAGGTAGTCCTTGGCGACCCGAGTGATACTGCCATCAGATGCCTTCCGGAAGGTCGAAATACCCGGCCAATAATCATCGCCACGGAGGTAACCCATATCTTGGATGAAAGTAGTACCACGGGCTGATGCCATGCGAAACTTCCATCCCCGGTCGGTAGCGAACTTAGCCTGCACCTCGGGTTCGTCTGGTGAGACCACTACGAAGGCCGCGCGGTTTGCTAAGTGTTGCGCAACGCCATTGAAGCCGTCGGCCCAAAGCGTGCAATAAGGGCAAGACCGGCCCATGTTGTGGATGACAATGAGGTCGTTCTTATCTCCGAACAGGTCCGAGAGTCGTACTGCTGCGCCGTCACTTGTATGGAGCGCATAGTCTGTTACCGGTTCAGGTGGAAGTTTGCGGCGAGCCTCCGTAAGCTTCTCCTTGGCTTGAAATACGGCCCGCACAAGGCCTTCAATCTCTTCCTCGATTGCCTTGCGCTGCTCGCCACCAATTGTTTCGTTCGCCATTCCTCTTCCTCCCGCCAATTCAATTCGGCCTCCGGCGCGCATATCCTCCGTGGATGTGTGAATGGCGAAGAATACTCCCACGAGGCGCACATAATGGCACAGACGGGTTAGTACCTACGCCTTAGCACAGACAATATTTCAGGCTTCACATGGACCACGACATGTAGTATAGTGGTGTCTCCTCGGGCCTATATGTGCTATCAGACGCACTGAATTGATTTCTGTCTGGTCGCCCCCTAATTGGTGATTACATCACCTTGCGCAGGCCCACCCACAGGGTGTATTAGGCCGCGCTAGATGGCGAATAGTGCAATAGTTATTAATGGAGTATTAAGAACAGTCTGGCAATCATCAGGAGTGTTAAAGTGGAAAGACCATCCAAAGCCGCATCCGGCAGAGTTGAAAACGCAATTCATGCCCTTGCGCTCACGGAACGCAGTCCGAATAACATCGTAGCCTATTGCGTTCGGTGCCACGCGGTGCGTACAATGTACAACCCGACAATCATTCGAACTAAGCATTGGAGCCTGGCCACAAGCGGGATATGCGCTTGTTGCGGCTGCGAGATGTTTAAGGTCGGAACGCCCTGAGTAGGAGTTAATGATGTCCGATCTACCTGCCGTTGGAGCACCCGCGCCGCCGTTCAGTGCTGTTTCCCAGACCGGCGAGTCCATTTCGCTATCTGACTTCATTGGGAAGAAGAGTGTTGTTCTGTTCTTTTTCCCCAAAGCCGATACGCCGGGCTGAACGATAGAAGCGTGCGGGTTCCGCGACGCTCTATCGGAATTTGAAGCGGCTGATACGGCGGTTCTTGGTATAAGCGCCGATCCCGTGAAAAAGCAAGCAAGATTTGCTAACAAACACGGCTTTAGCTACCCTGTGCTTTCGGATCCCGACCACGCCATTTCGGAGGCCTACGGGGTGTGGAAAGAGAAGAGCTTTATGGGGCGGAAGTACATGGGCATCGACCGGGTTACATTTGTAATCGATAAGCCGGGGATTCTCCGGCATGTGTTTCCGAAAGTCAACGTCTTAGGACACGCGAAGCAAGTATTGGAAGCATTAGAATCCATTGGCTAAGTATGTCTAAGTTTGACGTTGTCACTTTTGGCGAAACGATGATCCGCCTTAGCCCGCCGGGCCATGGCCGGCTTGAGGCGGTGGACACTCTCGATTTTCGTACTGGCGGCAGTGAGTCGAACACCGCAATCGCGCTTGCTCGTCTTGGCCGCCAGGTGGCCTGGTGGAGCAAACTGCCGAACAACCCTCTGGGCCGGAAGATCGCAACACAGGTTGGACGATGGGGCGTGGACACGTCCCACGTGATATGGACGCCACACGGGCGGGCGGGCGTCTACTTCATCGAGCTGGGAGTTATGCCTCGGAGACACGAGGTCTACTACGACCGGGCGGATTCGGCGGCTAGCACGCTCTCGCCATCGGAAGTTGATTGGAGCCACCTCGAACAGGCCCGGCACCTTCATTTAACAGGCATCACGTCCGCCTTGAGCGCGGGTTGCGCGGCGTCGGTGGCGAGGGCGGCACAAGAGGCGAGAGCGAAAGGATTATCCGTATCGTTTGACACGAACTATCGGCGCAAGTTGTGGCCGCCGGGTCAAGCAAAGTCCGTGATTTCGTCCGTTCTGCCTTCTGTAAACCTGCTATTCTGCCCTAGAGACGATGCGGACATCGTATTTGGCGTAAAGGGAACCTCCGCACGCATCGCGAGACATCTCCAGCAGACATTCGGCGTTCCTGCGGTAGTGGTTACCGGCAGTCCGGATGGCGTGGCGGCCGTGGATGGCGAGCGCGATCTCCATTCGCGCAACATACGGGCCATGGAGGTCGACCGGATTGGCTCTGGCGACGCCGGGAATGCCGGCATTATACACGGCTTTCTGGATGGCGACCTGGCGACGGGCTTGCGCTATGGTTCGGCGATGGCGGCCCTCAAGCTTACGGTGCCAGGCGACGAGTTAATTGTGACCAAGCAGGAGATCGAGGCCGTGATGAACTGCGCGGCTGGAGGAGTCCAACGGTGATCGTTATCTGCCGCCGTTGGCTAGGTTGGCATCAAAGTAGGGGCTAAGCTTACGGTGAAGCTCGCGCCGGGCGCGCGATAGCCGCGACTTAATCGTTCCGGATGGAACTCCCAGCGTGTCGGCGATATCCTCCACACGAAGCTCCTCGACGTGGTGCATAAGAATAACCAGGCGGTAGTCCGGCGGCAAGCTATCGATAGCCTTGTGTAGAACGGTGGATCGCTCTTTGGCCGATATAATGCGATCTGGTTCAGACGTTGGATCTGCGATATCCCAGGACAGCATGGTATCCGAGTCCTCGGACGGGCGGGCATCTAGCGACGCAACTGGCGGTGACGAGTTGCGGCGGCGCAGGTAGTCCAAACAGAGGTTCGTTGCAATTCGCCTTACCCATGCGGACCTCGCTCCAGCCTCGCGCAGCCTTGGAAGAGCGCGGTATACGCGGACGAACGTCTCCTGAGTCAAGTCTGCCGCATCGGTCTCGTTGCGCACCATCCTGTAGATCAGACTATACACCCGGCGATATTGAGAATCGACTAGCTCCTCGAAATCGGCGGCGTCTGTCCGCTCTTGCGGGACAAAGCCTGGTTCCGCAGCTTGCGCCGCAGCTCCTTGCCGGTTGGCCAGTTGAAGAAAATTGATCACGCGGTGGTCACTCCATTTGCCGGCAACGGCAATTAGGGGATGTCCGACTCAGTGGTGTTGATACATATACGGGTACTTACATCCTTTGTGACGCCATAAGCGGGCAGAAAGTTACGCAAATTGCAATACCGCCTTTTCGGAGGTGGGCAATTTGACAAACCGGAACCCGCCGGTCTATACTCCTGGATTCGGGGGTAGGTATCAAATGTCTTTCGCAAGGCTGCTATATCAGTTGCCCACAGATCGACTGCAAGAGATTATTCGGAGGCGTGCGGCGACACTTAAGGGCATTCCTCGCATCTCCACAAAGCGCGAATTGGCAACGTTTCTAGCGGATGCTCTTTCACATCCCCACTCCATTTCAGAGGCGCTGGCAGAGACCGATCTGCTCCAATTACGCGTGTTGACACTCGCAATCGTGCGCGGTGGCCAGTTGGGCTTCGACAAATTGATTGCAGCCGATGCAACCCCTGATGTTCAGCAGAGGATAATGCTGGCGGCAACGGAGCTTGAGTCGTCGGGCCTTGCTATTGTCTCGCGCAACGGCCACCGGGACGGAAGCACCGGTAGCGACACCGTGCTCGTTGTGCCAAACGCGGTCTGCCAAAACACGCCTCTCCCAACGCCCCTACGTCACAATCTGCCGGGTGCGCTCCAGAATTACGACGCAGGCTCAATTGGTCTGATATGCGCTACTCTTGGCCTGACCGCCGATCAAACCGGCGTAGCTGGTGGAGCGGCGAGGGCCATCACGTCTGTACTAACGGATCGAGTGACGCTAAGCCAGATTGTGGGAGCACTGCCGAAGGAGGTGATCCGCGTCCTTGGCTATATGCTCAGCCACGGTGGAGTGGCCACACTACCACAGCTTGCGGAGTGCCTCGATGCAAGGCATCGGAATCAGCTATACAGCTATGACTGGAGCCGCCGCTGGGCTTACGGTAAGCCGCGGAACCCGGTGGAGGAGTTGGTATCGCGGGGCATTCTCACCTTGCCAGGCGCGGTCGGTTGGGGATTCGGCCACCTTGTAATCCCGGGGAACGTAATGGAGGTGTTGTCCGGCAAATCATGGTTTCCGTCGGATGCGCCGGGCATCCCGGATTGGCAGATACTGGAACCTCAAGATGATCGTATTCAACGCCACGAGACGCTTTGCCGCGACATTGCCTATATGCTGGGATACATTGGCCGCACGATTGCAGTTAGAACGAGCAAGGGCAACATACATCGCAACACATTGAAGACCGTGGCCAAGTCGCTCACGTTCTCGACCCTGGGATACGCGGAGTTCGTCTACGCAATGAGTCGCGAACTGGGTTTAATAGCTCCACAAGGGCGTAACGGCGCTTATTCGATCACACCGCAGGGAATCGCTTGGTTGGATCAGCCGCTCGAAACGCAATCGAGGGAGCTATTCGAGACCTGGCTGAGGCAGTGGTCCTGGGCCGAAACCGCAGCCGAGCCGCTTACCGACGCCGGAGCCTTTTATTACTATGATGATCTGAAGTCGTACCGCAAGTGCGCCATCTCACTTCTAAGCGATCTTGCAAAGGAGTATCCCGGAAAACCGGCGACAATCGAATCACTCACCCAGCGTGCCCGGTATCGTTGGTGGAGCAGGTTCCCGGGTACCTCGTCCGGTTCTTCTGACGCTGAGCCGGATGACGGGATTGATCGGGAAGGCCCGGAGATGGACGATAGACGCGATCTTGCTCTGCTCGAGTTTATCTGCGCGGGCAGCATGTATTGGCTGGGACTGACCGAGATCGCGCGAAGCAGCCGCGGCCGGCCAACGCATGTTTGCCTTTCACCGCGGGGCCGGGCTCAGCTACTCGGCGAGACAACGGTGGACCACGATCAGACAGAGCGACCGGACAAGTTCGTAGTCCAGCCGAACATGGACGTATACGCGCCGCTGGATCTCGCACCCGGGCTCCTCTTCCGTCTATTTAGGGTTGCGGAGACCAGGGGCAGCGGCATGTTGGCAATCACAAGAGAGACCCTTCGCTGTGCTTTTGATCGGGGTGAAACCCCGGAGTCACTGCTCGGGTTTCTCCGCAAGCATTCGAAAACCCCCTTGCCACAGAACGTTGAGTACCTTATCAACGAGGTGGGCGGGCGTCACGGTCATATTCGGATCGGACACGCGGGCATCTATATGAAAGTAACCGATCCCATTCTCTTGCAGGAGATAAAGGCCGACAAAAAGCTTAAGATTCATGTGCGCGCGGAGTTGGCCGATACAGTTGCATTGATTACCGGAGAGAGTGTGGACGCCATACTGCGACAGTTGCGTCAAGCCGGTTACCTCCCGGTAGCCGACGACAGCTCCAATACAGCGGCGCATGACGACATGGGTGAGGAGGTCACATGGATCCGCCGGCCGCCGTCGCCCCGCAAGGTCGCTTCGCCCAAAGTCGAGTCGCAGATCGACTGGTTGGCGGTACGCGCCTCTGAAGGCGTTCCTTGGGACGTCGCTTCCTCTCCTTCAAAGGTGTCCAAACAAGGCGGACTCTGGTAGCTCCATGTACAACGCGCAGAACCCTCTCGTAGTTCAGTCAGATCGTACGCTTCTCCTTGAGGTCGACAACGACCGTGCGGAAGCGTGCCGCGACAGGTTGTCCATATTCTGCGACCTCGTTAAGAGCCCGGAACACATCCACACCTACCGCATGAGTCCCCTGTCGCTTTGGAACGCGCGCGCGGCGGGTATGACGGCCGATGAGATGGTGGATACCCTCCACAAGTTTGCCAAGTACGATGTCCCCGGTAACGTGGTTGCCGACCTTAGAGACTATGTGGGACGATATGGACGTCTGAAACTGCATCGCGAGGAAAATGCTCTTGTGCTGCAGGCCGACGATCCGGTTCTCATGATTGAGATACTGCACAACAAGACGGTGCGCAAGTTTGTCCTCCGCCAGCGCGACGACCGCACGATCGAAATCCCCCTTCTGGAACGGGGCCGGCTCAAACAGGTGCTCATTAAGATTGGCCTGCCGGTTGAGGACCTTGCCGGATATACGGATGGTGACCAGCTTACTTTTCGACTTCGCGACTTTATTCCATCGTCCGGCGCGTTGTTTCACGTGCGGGAGTATCAACGGCTAGCCGCGGATGCATTTTGGGCAGGCGGCTCGGTGCGCGGCGGCAGCGGAGTGCTGGTTTTGCCGTGCGGCGCCGGCAAAACGATCATTGGTATGGAGATTATGGCGCGCGCACAGATGCAGACTCTTATAGTTGCAACAGGTATTACGGCCGCCCGACAATGGAGGCAGGAGCTTCTCGACAAGACCACTTTAGCCGAGGACCAGATTGGCGAATACAGCGGCGAGCGCAAACAGATTTGCCCGGTCACTATCGCGACTTACCAGGTGTTAACATCCCGGAAGAGTAAACGGGGAGCTGCGGCGCGGGCTGGTGAGGGAGCGATGGACCGCACGTCCGGAAGCACAGCCGATAGTCCCGGATCGAACTCTGCGTCCGGAGAATCTCTCGGCGAGATGGAAGGGTTCATCCATCTAAGCCTTTTCGACAAGCAGAACTGGGGGCTCATCTTGTATGATGAGGTCCACTTGCTCCCCGCTCCGGTATTCCGCGTGACCGCCGAGATTCAGGCTCGCCGAAGGCTTGGCCTCACGGCAACACTCGTGCGCGAAGACGGCCGGGAGGATGATGTCTTCTCGCTTATCGGACCGAAAAAGGCAGACATCCCGTGGAAAGAGCTTGAAAAGGAGGGATGGATTGCTACCGCGGTCTGTACCGAGGTCCGAATTCCCATGGATAACTCTGTGCGTCTGGAATACGCCGTGGCCGAGCGGCGTGAAAAGTACCGCATTGCCGCCACCAATCCGCGTAAGGACGATGTCGTGTGGGCTCTTGCCCGCAAACACTCGGACGATAGCGTACTGATAATTGGCCAGTACCTGGACCAACTGCAGAAGCTGGCGGATGCGCTGGGCGCACCGCTTATAACGGGCAAGACGCCACAACGGGAGCGCGAGCAGCTCTACGCGCAGTTTCGAAACCGTGAGGTCAACAGGTTGGTCGTCTCCAAGGTCGCCAACTTCTCTATCGATTTACCTGATGCCAACGTAGCAATCCAGGTGTCGGGCACTTTTGGCTCACGCCAGGAAGAGGCCCAGCGGCTGGGGCGCATCCTCCGGCCAAAGTCAGACGGCAGCATCGCGCACTTCTATTCGCTGGTCACCCGAGATACCAACGACCAGGAGTTCGCTGTACACCGCCAACTATTCTTGACCGAGCAGGGATATCACTATGAGATTGTGGATATGGATGAGGTTTTGAGGTGGTGAGGACAGGCTAGGTTTGTCGGGCTAGCCGGTTTGCCCAGGCCATGTCCGCGTCGACTAGCGGGGGAGAGGGAGGCTTGGCATAGTCAAGGCTGTAGTCATAACCAGCCCGGTCGTACACGGTCGTGTAAGCCTGTTGAAGGTTGAGTGTTAGGTCGGGGTCGCCATTCGCAAGAGGAATAGGAATAGCGGGCAACGCGTGGTGCAGGGTCCACGGATATGCCACAGCATTTGGCCGGTCGCTACCGCGGCTAACGATGGCATAGAAGTCGGCGGGCGGCAGGGGATTCTCCGATGGAAGCCGGCTGCCGCCCCTCAGTAGATCCAATTCGACCAGGTTTGTTCGTGTGAGAAGGATCTCCTCGCGTTTTGCTAAGTAGCTTGCCAACCCATCACTACCCGGCCCTGGCCGCTTATTTGTCGGCGAAAGTATCTCAATGATAGTAACAACATCCAGCGTATCCCGCACGCGCAACGTAAGGTATCGCTCGCGAACCTCTTCCGGGATTGGCAGCGTGATGTTGACCGGTTCAATCGCGGATAGGACAGCGCCTCCCGTGCCGCTGCGGTCGCCGCCTGAATCGACCAGCAGTAGATCGGGTTGGATATGGCGTGTTAGCCCGGTCGTCTCGTGTTCGAGGTAGATGCGTTCTTCCACCCGAACGAGGTATCGCGGCCTTAGGGAGGGCATGAGGAGTTCCGAAATCACGGCTATAAGCCGTAAATGGAAGTCTTGCCATACCTGACCCTCGATATAAGGATCGACTCCGGGAAAAGGTGCGGGCACGGGAATGTCCTTTCGTACTCACTCTATTATAGCAAACCGGAAACACCTGAACCTCCATGTCTTCGGCATCACGCTGCCGGTTTGTAGTCACATAGCATGGTGTAATATTACTATTGTTCTATGCGCTCGCGTCCACCGGCGGTTTCGGGCTGATACGGAGAGATGCTTCGTGAGCGCCTAAGGAAACGACCCGTTCCACCCTCACCCTACCCTTTCCCTGGAAGGGCGAGGGAACTGGCCACGACGTTTGTTTATTTAACCAAATCGGCTGCCTTGCCAGGTCAGTTGCTCAGGATGACGATTAGTGCGTTAGCGTCCATATTCAGGTATCTTCGGACTTGGCCAGATAAGAACTCAGGAGTTTGACCTTTGCCCCGAAAGCCCCGTCCGTATACGGAACCCTCGACAGACCGGGAAGTAGACTTCCACGGCTTTACCGCCGCTGAGATGCGGGCTGCACTTAACAAGAGCTGGGCCGGGTGGCATGGATTGAAGAGCGTTAGGATCATCCATGGCACTGGCCAGGTTCTTTGGCGCGAGCTTCATAGTTGGTGCGCTGAGAAAGGCATTGAGTTCACTTTGGAAGCCCATCAAGGCTCCACGCTTATCCATCCAAACGTTCGTTCCGTCTTGCCACCCGCTCCATCCCACCGGCCACTCGCACGACTTCAGAAACTCGCCGTTCGAACCGAACCAACCCGACGAGTTAACAGTACCGCCAACGCTTCAAGACCGGTGCACCGGATTCAAGATTCGCCCGGTCCGCCTGCGGATTCGAATCCGAAATCCGAAATCCACAATCCAAAATCGACGGATTTGTTTGCTCAGGAGTTTGACCGTCTGGCGAGAGAGAATCCCCATGTAACTCGCGCGCGCAAGCGGGGCGGCGGGTGAATATCGGCGTCGCCGGGTTTGGCATTGCCGGCGGCGCGGCTGCGTACCTACTGGCAAAGCAGGGCCATTCCGTTACCATCTTCGAGCAGTCTCCCAGCATCGGGCCGGTGGGCGCCGGTATCCTTTTGCAGCCATCCGGCCAATTTGTACTGCATCGCTTAGGTCTTCTAGACAGCGTAATCAAGCATGCAGAGCCTATCGATGAGATCCACGCCCTCAAGCAGAATGGCGCAACGCTCGTAAGGCTGCGCTATGCGGACATGGGCGCCGGTGGCCGGGCGCATGGAGTCCACCGGGGCGTTTTGTTCGACACGATCCGGACGGCGCTGACCCCGTTCAATCCCACCGTTAGACTTGGTTGCCAGATTGTTGGCAGCCGCATGGCGGGAACGGGGGTGGTGGCCATCGATAGCAGGGGCGAGGAGTATGAGCCATTCGACTTCTTGATCGCCGCTGATGGATCACGCTCCGCGTTGCGGGGCGCATCGAGCCTCGTAAGGTCTGACCGCGAGTACGATTACGGTGCTCTGTGGGCCGTGGGGCGATGCTGTTCGGTCCACGGGCGGCTGCATCAGGTCGTACACGGCACGCGGCATCTCCTCGGACTTCTACCGATGGGTGATGACCAATGCACTCTCTTTTGGAGCGTTCCGGTCAATGACCTCGATGCGCTTCGGAGCCGGGGTATCGCTTCGTGGCGTGAGGATGTACTAGCGCTCTGCCCGCTCGCGGAGGAGCTGCTAGCCAGCGTCGCGAGTTTCGATCAGACGACTCTTACAACCTACCGGCATGTATCCATGCGCCGATGGAACGAGGATCGCGTGGTCTTTCTGGGGGATGCCGCCCACGCGATGAGCCCACACTTGGGCCAGGGTGTAAATCTGGCGCTCATGGACGCAGAGGCGTTTGCAAATGCCATTGCCGCGACCAGCAACTTCCAAAGGGCTGCGGAACGATACGAAACCTTGCGCAGGCCGCATGTAAACTACTACGCGGCGGTCACCAGACTGCTCTCACCGTTTTTCCAACACAGGGGATGGCTACTTGGAGCCGGCCGCGATATTGCAATTCCGGCTATGGTCCGCGTTCCGCCTGTGAGACGCACGATGGCCAGAACAATGGCGGGCGTCAAGACTGGCTGGGTTAACGGCGCACTTACTGACCGCCTTCCGCCGCCTCCATAATCACCTTGAGCTCCGCATCATCGATGTTTCCGCCGGAGACGATGAGGGCGGTTTTGCCGGTTAGCTTCAACGCATGCTGGTGATACAGCGCCGCCGCTACGGCAACGATGCCGGATGGCTCCGCGATAATGTTGTCGGTACGCATCAGCTCCACAATCGCCTGCCTCATCTGATCTTCGGATACAAGAACAATGCGTTCGATAAGGTCGCGGGCAACCAGGAAAGGATACCTGCCAAAGCCTCCGGCTAATCCGGTTGCGAGGGTTGGAGCGTGATCGTAGGGATCTACAGCATAGCCACGCTCCAGGGAGAGAAGCGCGGAGGGTGACGACGTCGGATTCACTCCAATGATACGGATGTTCGGATTCGCCGCCTTGGCCGCCACGGCAACTCCAGCAATCAGTGCCCCGCCGCCCGCGGGAACGATTATCGCATCGCAATCGGGAAGCTCATCGAGAATCTCAAGGGCGCAAGTGCCCTGGCCCGCGATAATGTGTGGATGATCGTAGGGTGAGATAAAGACTGCCCCGGTCTCCCCGGCTCGGGCGAGCGCTGCTTGCTGGGTCTCCTCAAACGTGTCGCCAACCAAGTGCAGGTGTACGTCGTAGTCACGGAGCTTCGCAATCTTAGACTGGGAAGCGGAGTTCTGAACGAACACGTGCGCATCCCGAATACCCGTCGCAAGGCATGCATGCGCTACGCCAAGGGCGTGGTTGCCGGCGGATGCGGCGACAACCCCTCGCATCCGCTCCGCCGCCGTTAAGCGGAGGATGCTGTTCAAAGCGCCACGGGGCTTAAAAGATCCCGTACGCTGAAGGTTCTCTTGTTTTAGCCAGATATCGGATGCCGTGGCGCTTTGAACAGCATCCTCCGCTTAACGG
>Ga0207011_1117_pt1 | contig 16375 bp, 11 predicted proteins | sample Alteio_BWMinCont_79_FD_153466 | JGI IMG/M metagenome (GOLD analysis project Ga0207011, IMG submission 153466) | Enriched cells from forest soil in Barre Woods Harvard Forest LTER site, Petersham, Massachusetts, United States -... | ecosystem: Environmental > Terrestrial > Soil > Temperate forest >...
ACGCTGTGGCCAGGGGCGCAGCTGCCTTAATCGATCATCCACTGCAGGCTACCGAGACCGCAGGCAGAGCCGTTCTTGACGCCGAGAAGGCTGTGGGAACGGCGGTAATCGACGCCGCCAAGGCCGGCGGCCAATTTGTAGCCGACCATCCAGTGGAAACACTTGCCATTGCTGGAGCCGTGGTAGTGGAAGTGGCGACACTCGGCACAGCCACTCCAGTTTTAACCGCAGTCGCAGCAGTTGGTGCCGGTATAGCTGCCCACGAAGTCAGTAATGCTGTCACCGCCGTCCAACGTGATAAAGCCATAATCGCCCCCATGTTTGATCAGAGCCATGCAACCCCCGAGCAAATTCAAGCCGCCAAAGACGCTGTCGCAAAGGACACCGGGTCGGCCGTTGTCAGCGTCGCATCTGTGGCTTTAGGCAATGGCTTCGTCAAAGGAGGCACATGGTTGGAAGCCCGGGAGGCTGGCAAAGCCGCTGCCCACGCAGCCGCTGACACCACCAAGATAGCTGCTGATGCTGCCCCCGTCGTGGCTGATACTACTAAAGTAGCTGCTGATGCTGCCCCCGTCGTGGCTGATACTACTAAAGTAGCTGCTGAGGTTGCCCCCGTCGTGGCTGATACCACCAAAGTAGCTGCTGAGGTTGCCCCCGTCGTGGCTGACACCACCAAAGTAGCTGCTGAGGTCGCCCCCGTCGCGGCTGATACCACCCACGCTGCCACCGTGGTAGCCGACACCACGACGGCTACGGAATCCACCGGGGCTGCCACTGTCGCTGCCGCCACAGTGGCAGTCGACGCCCATTCTGCACCAATGGGCTTTAGAATCGCGGAAGGTGTTCATAGCGCCTTTGATAGAACAGCAACCGTCGACAGTCTGGCCAATGTAGGCGGCCACGACGGCCCAAGCGCAACAGTTGCCGACGAGCGCCAGAGACATGCTACTTTCCCGGCTGATGCAACTCCCTAGTCACACTAATGTCAGAGACCATTTGTATAGTCGGATAAGACCAACTGCATCGGGCGAAAGCATAAATTGAAATGACTGAAAACATCACCTCTTTCAACCACAATAAAAATCACAACGACTTAACTGCTGACGCCGGTGCCGCCGACGCAGGAGCTGCGGACAAACTGCACACCCTGGCCTGGTATGACATTGAGCGAGCGGTCAACCCCCTGCTCAAAAGTCTCGACAAGAACCACACAGGAGACGTTAGTCATCAGGACATTGACGAGGCCGTCATCGATCCAAGATACACGGGTGAACAGTCACAGGTTTTGGCGGGGCTATACACTAAATTTGAGCAGACCTCCAAACTTGGAGGGGGCGACGGCAAAAACCTGACAGGCCAGACTGGAAATGTGTTATATCACACTTTTTATAACACCGAAAAGCAGGCCTCTCAATTGATTGGCCTGGACGATTGGACGACGAAAAATTTTGCCCAAATTGACCTGGGCGTGAAGGGCTATATCACCCACAATGACCTGACCGCTGCCGCTGCACACCTGAGCGGCACCGACAAAAAGATGGCTCAGGCTCTCGATGAAAACTTCGACAAGTTTACTGAGACCGATAAGTTGACGGCAAAAAATGTCAGTGATTATGTCGACCATTACCTTATGAACGATCCTGCTTTAATTTTTACCGATTCTTTTGAACAGGCCATAAGAAGGACAAGCATTGCGCAGAGCGATACAGTTTCCCACGAAGTCTTTGCCGATCCTGCTCATCCGGAAAACAGTATCGTGGCGTCGGCTGTGCAGCAGGGATATCCAAATGACTGTAGCTTCAACGCACCACTGGCTGCCCTGGCTCAGGAACGACCAAACGAGATCAAGAATATGATCACCAAAAATGGCGGCAATTCATTTACGGTGCGCTTTCCCGGAGCCGATCATGCTGTCAATGTCAAGGCACCGACTGAGGCCGAACTTGGTATTTTCGATGGAGCCACCAAGTCTGGTTACTGGCCGACACTGCTGGAAAAGGCCTACGGGCAACTCAAGATTGATGACGATCCGAACCTACAATCCGCCCATGTGCTGCCGGAAGACGTGCTCAATCAAAGAGGGCCCCTTAAGGCGGGAATCGAAATGCTCACCGGTCATCAAGCCGAGGAAAAATATCTTCGCAACGAAAGTACTGAAGATCTATCGAGTGTTTTGCAAAAGTCGCTAAACAGTGCTGAGAAAAAGGTCGTGACGGTCGGCACCGGGAGCATGCAGGAAAGCGGAACAACCAGGGACGGTTTTGCTCTCAATCACGGGTTTTCGGTCCTGGCATTTGTGCCCCGAGGCAAAGATGACGGCGTGGTGGCAGTGCGCGATACATACGGATCAAGTGCCGGCCAACACGATGGTGTGACACTTATATCGTTACAGCAGCTCAAGGACAATTTTACGGACATAGTCTATGAGAAATAAACCGATAATTCGCTGAGGTAAGCAATTTCTCCAATTCCGCATCCGGATAGGGTGTCGATTTCGAATTGTGCTTGAGCTTTTGGTAAAAGTCATTCATGGCCAGAGCAATCGCGGCGTTTTGTCTGACGACAGCGGCCATGGCGGAAGACAGTTCGCCCCGACCGCCGTTGACATACTCTTGCAGTACCGTGCTCCAGTCTTTGCCGCCAAACTGGCTGGCGATGATACAGTGCACCAGACTAATGGCAGTCGAACAGCAATCGTAGTTTTTATGTACTTCGAAAAAATCGATCTCCTGGCAAGATAGATCAAATTGACTCGAAAGAGCTAAACCAAAATCAGTAAAATAGATAAGCTCACCATCGGTCAAAATGTTTTTGAAGTGCGCATCAAAATGAAGCAATCCAGCTTCGATCATAAATTGATTCGTTGCCTCCAGCTTTTCCAATGCAAATTGCAGAGCCGATTCAGCTTCGGCCTCAGCTTTACCAGCGGAAAGTCTTGCACTGAGCCAGTCATACAAATTTTGCGGCACGTATTCAAGAAAAAGGTAGATCTGACTGGTGGCACCATTAATGGCATTGATTCTTTCACGTACGCTGACTGCGCCATCCCAAAATTTGACAAAGGCATCCAGACTGCCCCATTCGTCCATGTTCATCGGCTCTTGTTTCGGTGAGGGCAAGGCTCGCCAGTGATAGAGCAGGGGAAAGTTGAGACACTGGCCGCCAAGGACCCAGTCGGTCGTCATCGTGTGCGCTAAAAGCTCGCGCCAGGCACCAAAACCTGGTGAACCTATGCCGTATTGACAGCAAAGCGGCAGCCCAAACAAATTGGCTGTGTTTTTGACGTTTTGCGGTTGAAGCTCAAGATCGGTCAGCGGCACCTTTTTTACAAATATTGGTGTGTCCTCGATCGTGATTAATACTGATTTGCCGCCGATCCCGGACTGCAGTGGCTGCGCTTTTGTAATGAGCGAAGAGAGCTGGTCATCACTTAAGCGCGAAAAAGCCTCGCAGGTTTTACTATATTTTTCGCTGCGATCAATCATGCCTTTACTATATGACTTTCCGCCCAAAAAGTCTCAATACTGCGGCAAGGTGCGAGAGGTATCCGACGTTGTCTGAAGGTCCGGCGTTGTATCAATATCTTTCGGCATATTAATTGTCCTTTCTCAAATGTTAATGAGAGGTTTATTTAACAGTGGTGCTTGGAGAACGGCCGATGTTCGCCTCAAGCAGAGCAGCGGCGGTCGCTCCAATAGGTCCACCAGCGGCTGCCCCAGCGACGACCCCAGCGCCATCCACAAATAAGGTTGGTAAAACTGATTTGGCATTGCTAGCTGTATCTTGCAGCATCATTCCAACCTTCTGGACATTTTCCCATGGCTGGTTACCGATCAGATCAGCGCCTTCCTTTACCAGGCTTGCGACGTCCTGATATCCTTGCTTCATACCATTGGCCTCATAAGACCAGGCTGAGGCCACTTGATCGTGCAACCACTGGGGCAAGCTGCGGGAGGTATCTGACGTTGTCTGCACGTCCGGCGAGGAATCAATATCGTTTGGCATAATATTCGTCCTTTCTCAAAAGCTAATGAGAGATTCTTACTTTTCGGGGAAACACCGGGATAAACTGTAATCCGGTCCTGACACTGACATGGTAATGGCGATGCGTTGCAGTACACTGGCGAAACAATGGCAGAGCTATGGCAAAGGATGAAGCGCCTTGTTTAGAAAGGTAGTATGTGGCTGCCAGCCGTGATTAAGCACCAGCTATTAAAAGATTTGCACGCTTCGACATCCATCGGTGCAACCGACTAAAGGCACTGCCAGCTCATCACCCAGTAGTCCGTATAACCTTCGGCGCAACCTCGGCCGAAGTAGCCGACGCCGCCGTCGCCCCACTGCCAATGAGCCTTTTCGCAGGAGTCTATTTGAAATACATATTGTGGTTTGATCTGATCTTCATCTTCGTCGCTCCAGTAAAGAGTTGACTGAATCAAGGTCGGCCAGCCACCGAATTTTAGACCATATACATTGGGGCAGCGCTCCACATAGGTGTCCTCGTCACCGACATCCAGGCCTGCTTCGCTCACATCATCAAGGCAGGGGAAGTCGGCTTCCACAATTCGAGCCTTCATGGGAAAGGCTTTAATGGGAGAGCGCTCGGGTGGCGGCTTCAGGGGGCGCAGCAGGGAAAGATCCGAGTAAGCGCGAAGACACCAGTTATTGCCGTTAGGTTGATTCACCGGCAGTGTAGTGGGTCCGATAAAGACAGTGATCATCGCCAGATCCTCGCAATGCGGCGGCCGAAAAGGCATTTCAGAAAGGTTGATCTGGCACAGGGCGTGCATTCGTTCGCCGGCACACTCGGGCCATTCTTCATGGGGAAGGGCGAGATTGACCTTACCAAACCAGGAGGCAAAAGGATCCTCCGGCGGACGGAAACCACCGACATCCATAACGATTGCCCGGCGCTTGAGTTGGGTTTGCGTTTTTGTCAATTTCATTTTTTCTGCTTTGCCAGCGCTTCTAAAAGAGTGGCGGCAAGTTTCTTATCCGAAAAGGGATTTTGTCCGGTTATCAGTTCGTGATCCTGGACTACATTGCTCTGGCGGGGAGCTGCTTCAGACATCTCACCACCGGCAGCCTTCAATGCATCCTGCGGGTAAAACAACATATAGCCACCGAGCTTTCCGGGTTCGTTCGGTTTTTCTTCTTCGTCGCTAAATACACACATCTTATAACCGGAGTAGATCCAATTACCTTTTGGTTTGGTGCTTTTATCCTTTTCCATCGCCGAGACAAATGACTCAGGTGAGTCTAAAGACGACAGCAAAGCAATCGGTCCGTGACATATCATTGCCGTTGGTTGCTTCTTCTCATGGAAGTGGCGCAGGATTTTTCCCAGGGAAGGATCTTTCCACAGATCCTCCATTGGCGCATGGCCACCGGGAATAAATATGCCTGAATATTGATTGAGATCGCCTGAGGCAATTTTGGAAAGCGCCGACGGATGCTTTAATTGATCGCATGAATTTAAAAGCGCCTTGACCTGGTTGTATTCTTCTTCCGAGGCAAATAATGCCTGTTTGTCCGAGCCTGAGTCCATTGTCGGGGTATTGCCTTCCGGATCGGCAAAGACAGGCGTATAACCGGCATCTATGAGAGCCTTGAGCGGTACGCCTAATTCATTCATGTAGAATCCCGTTGGATGCTTGGCACCATCCTTTAACGTCAGCATGTTTTTGCTGGAGACGACAACAAGGATTTTTCCCTTGTCTTTGCATTCCGCTTTTGACAGTGTAAAAATTGAAGCAAAGGCCAGCGCAACTAGTATTCCAACTCGTCTGATCAAGTGCGATTCTCCTTAAAGGAAGGGCATAGGATATCCGATAATCAAGCGATCGTCTACGGCATTGAAAATAGAGCCAGGTTGTTTGACAATTTTGCTTGCTGTCAAGAAGCTGAAAGATGCTCTTGCACTCATACGCCTTGGTCCATAATTGACGTAAGATTTTTGTTGCGCTCGTCCACTCTAAAACGTACATCCTATGACCTCGCCTAAAGACAGGCTAATTCAATCAGCGGACCGGGCAGTGCAGTTAAGCCGCAGGGACTTTTTGTCGGCTGCATGTTTGATTCCATTCCTGGGATGTGGTTTTGAGTCCGCAGCCAATGCCAGGGCGGTTCAATCTATACCCTATCCGGAGTTGACCCCTGAAGACGGCTATGAAGCATGGCTCAGGTACAGACCTGTAGTTGATCCAGTACGCCTGGACAAATGCCGCAAAGCGATTAGCAGTATTTATTGCGACAATTTTGGCAGCGAGCCCCTGGCCCGAGACGAGCTTGTCATTGGCCTCAGCACAATGCTTGGTCAGGCCATACCTGTTGTCCACGAGGCCAGGGCCGGTGCGGTTATTTTGGCACAGGCCGGATCATATTTGCTCAAAGGTCATTTTTCCTTTGACGATGTACTAAAGATGGGATCCGACGGCTTTATGATCAAAACCGTCAAGCAGGGAGAGGGTAAGGCTGTAATCATTGCCTCTTATTCGCATACTGGTATCTTATATGGTGCGTTTACTTTTCTGCGGCTCTTGCAAAACTATGACTTTGATCTGCATCCTGAGCTTGTTTTTGACATTGAGGAGACTCCCAAAAACCCTCTCAGAATACTTGCCCACTGGGACAATCTCGATGGCACGGTTGAGCGAGGTTACGCCGGTCGTTCGTTGTGGAAGTGGAGTCAGTTGCCAGACCATGTTGATGGACGCTTAAAAGACTATGCCAGACTTAATGCATCGCTTGGAATTAACGGCGTGGTCCTAAACAACGTCAACGCAGATCCAATGATCTTAGATAGCGAAAATTTGTGCAAAGTGGCATCGCTGGCTGGACTGTTCCATTCTTATGGTATCAACACATATCTCTGCATCAATTTCGCCTCTCCTTCTAAGCTTGGTCATTTACCGACATCGGATCCACTTGACGGGCAAGTGATAGATTGGTGGCATAAAAAGGTCGAGGAAATATACAAGATAATCCCCTGGTTTGGCGGTTTTTTAGTCAAAGCTAACAGTGAGGATCTCCCCGGACCGCAGGATTATGGTCGCACCCATGCCGACGGTGCCAATATGCTGGCGGCGGCGCTAAATCCTCATGGTGGCATCGTGATCTGGCGTGCCTTTGTGTACACAGCCGGCAATCAGGACCCGGATCGAGTTAAAAGAGCATACTTAGAGTTTAAACCCCTCGACGGTAAATTTGCTAAGAATGTCCTGGTGCAAGTCAAAACCGGACCACTGGACTTCCAGCCGCGAGAGCCATTCCACCCGCTCTTTGGTGCTATGCCTAAAACCAGAGAGACAGCCGAATTACAAATTACACAGGAGTATCTCGGGCAGTCGACACATCTGGTGTATCTGGCACCGATGTGGAAGGAAGTGCTGGACTCCAATACTTACGGCAACGGTGCGAACTCTTCAGTAGCCCAAATTATCGAGTCCTTCCCCAAAGAGCACCAGGGTGGATTTGTTGGTGGTGCCAATGTCGGCAGGGATCAAAACTGGTGCGGGCACCACTTTGCCCAGGCAAACTGGTATGCCTTTGGCCGGCTGGCCTGGAATCCGACCCTATCACCGGGTTCAATTGCCAGGGAATGGATTGAACTTACCTGGTCTAAAAGGCCAGAGAATGTAAAGCGCATTCTCGATATTATGATGGTCTCCCATGAAGCCTACGTAAATTACACTATGCCGCTGGGATTGCACCACATGGTAGGCGGCAATCATTATGCGCCTCTGCCGGAGGGTGAAGGAGATCCACGCGGGATATTTCATCACGCCGCCCTGGACGGCATAGGCTATGACCGAACGCGCGAGACAGGCAGCGGTGCTGTGAATCAATATCACTCGCCATTAAATGATATTTTCAACGACCCGGCCAAATGTCCTGAGAAGTATTTGTTGTGGTTTCATCACCTGCCCTGGAATCATCGCATGGAGTCGGGTCGCACACTCTGGCAGGAGCTATGCAACAAGTACGCGACCGGCGTGAGGAGTGCAAATACTATGTTAGAGCTCTGGCTCTCGCTCGAGGGTGAGATAGACGTCAGGCGTTTTGAGGAGGTTGCCACCAAACTCAAAGAACAAAAAATTGACGCTAGGAATTGGTCAATTAAATGTTTGACCTATTTTGAGCAATACAGCAAAATGAAATGTACAGAGAAACTAGATTTCTAAGATACAAATCTCAATTGCTTTTTAAGTTTGGCATAGACAATCTTGGTCTGGTGACGCTCATCGACAGGCATGGCATTGACCACAACAAATCGGTCGACCTTGATTTTAGACTGAGCAAACTGGTGTCTCAATTGTGCCTCCACATCTTCTTTATTGAATCCTTTTCGCAATTGCAGGGCCAAAATATTTTTATTGCCCAGGGCAACAAAAGCACAGCGTTCGACACCCTGGTTATCCATGGCCATTAGTTCTACCGTAAGGGGATAGACTGTCTCGGCTCCATTGACCACACCGTTTCCTATTCGACCAGTGAGGAAGACTTTGCCTTCACTCGTGACATAACCGGCATCCCCAGTGCGATGAAAGATGCGCCCACCGACATTCAATTTTGTCTCGCTATCTCCCACGCCACCTAAATAGCCGGCAACAACATGTGCTCCAGCGACAACGATCTCGCCTTCCCGGTCGGCTTGCAATTGCAATGCATCAAACTGCTCCGCCGTAAAAAATTGTCTTTGGCCCAGTGCCCGTGGGTCGATTACCCGGAGAGTAATTTCTTCGATTGGTCTGCCGAGCGGCAGTCCTCGCTCCCTTTTTATCAGTCTGATAAGCAGTGGTTGCGAGGGGGGCTTTATGATGCTGTGGCAAATGGGTTCGGCCTCCGTAGAACCATAGACGGTGATAATCTGGGCATCAGGCATTGTCTTGCATACAGTAGCGACGAGATCTGGAAAGACCGGTCCTCCCCCAACAATTACTTGCTGCACCAACGGCAACTTAAGCGAGACATTGGCCAGCATGCGGCAGATATTTTCGATGCTGCGGGGAGCAGCGAGCAGGCGGTCTATGGTCAGGTTTTTTAGCTGGTTGAGTAGCTCCTCTTCGCCGGCTGCAGGAATGATTGCCGTTTGCCCGGCTGCCAGAGCAGAAAGTACAAACATTGGCAAGGTCGTCATGACATTGTAGGGGCCGCCGCAGTTTTTTCCTGACGGGTCGGCTGGTAGAGTTTTTTGTAGAAGACTTGATTGACTGGTCAAAAATCCATGAGAGCGAACAATACCTTTGGGTTTGCCAGTGCTTCCACTGGTAAATGTTATAAGGGCTGGATGTGCCGGGGAAAACCGTTCCGGGGAAAACCGTTCCGGAGAAAACGAGTCCTGGGAAAGGAGACCTGTCTGGGAGCATTCCACCCTCTCCCTCTTTGCTGATTTGACGATGAAGAGCTTGGAGCTAATTGGTCCTTTTTTGGCTGCCGAATAGATAATCAAGCCTCTCATCCCCAGCATCTCTAAAAGCGGTGCGGCTATTGCCACTGCTTGCAGGCGGCTGTCGATGATCAAAAACTTTGGTTTTGCCAGACGGAGGCAATGCCAGACCTTGCCAGGCCCGTAGGTGGGATCGATAAATAGTGCTTGTGCCCCTGTGCGAAAAACAGCCAGCAGCAGGCTGATCAGTTCTCTTTGCAGGGGGACGTAGATAAGCACCACATCCAGTGCGCGCACGCCGGCCCGGCGCAAAATCATGGCGGCATCATTTACTTCATCTTCCAGCTCAGCAAAGCTGGCTGATCTCAATTGTCCCCGGGCCACATCAATCAGGGCAGCGCGAGTGCCAAGTGTCTTGCTCAGCCCGCTGAGGATAGATGAGACATTTAGAGTATCAGCGGTATCCATAACAAAAATCATCAACCTCTCTTTATTGACACTATCCAAGATTTTATTGACTGCATCCAAACAGGGCAAATTTGCGGATTACTTTTCCCTCTAGCTGATCAGGGAGAAAGGCGGAAAAATTGTCATCTTTCATGAGGGCGCATTCGGCACGGCGATAACCAAGCTGGTGAGCTCGCGCCAGCACTTCGTAAAACAAAAAGCGGCCCAGCCCCCGGGGCGCGTCAGGATGGCGGGCCAGAGTTTTTACTATTATTGTCGAGCGATTGGCTGGATCGGGTACGGCCAGCACCACCCCTAATATCGCGCCATAATTGTCGTCGCTCTCGGCGATCAATACCAGGTCTTTGCGCAAGAGGGGTTTTATGCGGCGATAGAGATCCTGAAATGATCCCAGCTCGATATCGCTATAGAGAAAGTTACTGGCAAATACTTTGAGACTAAACTGGTGAATCAAAGACATTTCGTTTTCAAAATCATCCAACCTCAGACACCGTACTTTTACCCCGCAATTTTTCAGTGTTGTTAGGTCTATGGTTTCGGGATTTGCCAATTGCTCCAGAGCGAGGCTCAGATCTTCAACCTCGGAAGTACGATAGGTGGCAATTATCGGCATGCCGGCGCTGATGAAATCGCCGGCTGTAAAGGGTGGATAATTTGGTTCTAAAAAGCTGGTGAGCGAGGTGCCGCTCAGGGGCAGACGATAACGGTGCCATGTGTCGCCGTCAATTGGACCAATGACCTTCTGGGCGCCCATGCTGAAGAGCCTGTTTTTTGCCTCTTTCAAAAAGCTTACCCTTTGTTCGACACTTGTCGGCCTGCCGTCGGGGTTTGCTGCCAGATTGCCGATGTAACCAAGCGTGGTGCCCCGTTGCACCACGCCGGGTAAATGGAGGATGGCTTGCAGCGTCCCTTCGATCAAGGTAGTTGATTGCGGTTTAACTGAAATTGAGGCTGACATGGTTTTTCCTTTTGACTAAAAAGCTACGGCAAATGCCAGAAGAGAACCTATTGAGGCACACAGACCCTGTTTCAACCAGCGGCCCCTGGAGGTGATTTTGAGCGGGTTCTGGTTTTTTATCAGTAGGAAGATCAGGGTAAAATTAAAAATCCACAGTGGCGAGACTGCAAGATTAGCCAGAAGCAGAGGGTCCTTGCCAGCCACCAAAAGCAGAGGCAACATCAGCAGGGTGAAACTCTTGAGGCTGTTCAATGCCACCTGGCGAAGCTTAATCTTTAGAGTTTTAGCAGCATTGAATGAGTGCAGCCGGATATGAGCGCTGGCAATAATTGAGGCGTTGATTGCCATGCCGAGCGCATAGGGATAGAGGAAGGCCGGACTTTCCAATTTATCGTATGCAAAAAGCCAGGCTAATCCGCCGAAAGCGACACTGATAACGGCCAGGATCGTATGTTTGTGTCCCTGCTGAAATCTTATCGGCAAGAGCAGGCGATAAAAGGTAAACAAAATAAAGGGCAGCCCGAGCCATAGGAGACCACCCATGGCATGAGCAATAAAACCATATCCCAGTACAGCCAGGGTGGCTCCGCCTTCAAGCGTAGAGCGGCGCTTGAGCATAAGCACCGAGGTTGCAATCGCCAGCAGTACAAGGCAGTGATAAAAGAGTTCTCCACTTTCCAGGGTTTCGCAACGCACCAGGGTGAAAAAGCTGGCCAGAGGCACCAGTAAATTATCGAGTCCGCCAAAAGACATCCCTTCACATGTGGTGGCAACCAGGGCCAGGATCAAAGAGACGATCAGCCGCTGGCCATGAAACTCCAAGGGGGTCAAAGAGAGGACTGTAAAGGAACAAAGGAAGGCAGAGAGGAAGAAGGTAAGGGAACCTTCCACCGTTTTTGTGCCATCGAGACAGCGGTATTTTCTCAGGCCAATTCTTGTGCCTACAAGTGCTGCCAGTGAATCGGCAAGAGCAAGCACAGCAACCGGAATGACGTAAAAACTGTGATTTGTTCCGGCCAGAATGAAAAGTAAGGTGATGGCTATGGGAAAGAAAATCTCACCGAATGATCGGCGCTCGACTCCAAAAAGCACTCTCTTGGTCGGGCAGTCAGGCATTTTTCGCAGGCCGGCGAGGAGCAGGCATACAACCACGAGTAAAATCACCAGAGGCAGGGCTGAAGAAAACACCCAGGGAAAGGGAACAGCCGATAATCCCATGATCAGGTGGACAAACTTTCTTGTGTCCTCGTTGCTGAGCTTAAAAATTTTGGCAAGAAGGGGAGCCCCTAAAATGAGAACCGCAAGAGCGGCAAGCACAATTGCCATTGACAGGTAGTCTTTGAATATCATGATTCAGCTCTCGGGGTTCGTAAATGCAGACATGGGGTTCATTTATTTTGCTGCGGATCTCTGACTGGCAGAGTGGTTCTAATTAGTGACTGAAAGGAGCTCACTTTTAGGGCTGTCCGATCAATGTCTTCCCATGGGATCTCACTTATTGCAGACGCGCTCCACCAGCAGTCGTTTGTAAAAAAATGTCTTGGTCCTGGCTGCCAGAGATGTGCTGTAGTCTTCTTCAGTTTCCAGGTAGTTCGGGCAGTAATGAGCTGTTTTACGATCTACCAACATATTCCAGTAGACCATGCGCCCCCCTAGCTTAGAGGCCTTCACAATCAGTTTGGCAAGTGTAGAGGTGCTGTCAGGGCTCAGGTATTCGAACACGTCTGACAGGTTGAAGCTGTCGATGCTGCCCTCCGGTTCAGCCTGCAAAATTTCATCGAGTCGGCCCTGCTTGAGGACAAGGGCGGGCAGATTGGCCTTGATTGCCTCGAAATTTTCCGGGCGCAAATAATGGGGCAGGACGCGCCCATGGTCTCCTGTCAATATCCAGCACAAATAAGGATTATTAGCCGGCTCCTGTTCTATCAGTGCGGTTTTGCTGGCCTGCAGCAGGGAATGACTCAAACCACCTTTGGCATAGGCAAAGAAGCACTGCTCGCGGCCGAGAAGCCCCATCGAAAGTCGCGAAAAGAAGATCTGAAACAGCAAATCGTAAAGTAAGGTACCCCACTTGCGGCGGTAAAATTCCTGCCTCTGGTTGCGCGCCTTTGGCTCAAGTAATTCTGCCACCACCGCCTTACTCTTTACCAGAGGCAGGACATGACGGCGAAAAATAGTAAAATAACGCTCTAATTTCCCCTGGCTGATAATGCCGTTTTTAATTAGCTGGGAGTGCAGGTCAAAAAATTGACGCGCTCTCTGCGAGAGTGCCATGCGCATACGGCCATAAATGGACAATCGGTCCTTTGCGCCCTGGCAGTATTCTTTGACGCCAAGAAAATAGAGCATCTCCGGGTAAGAGAGCGATTTGAAGCACTGTGCCTTGAGTTCGAGGAGGGACAACTGGGCGCTGCTCAGGTCAACTGCGATAAGCGCCTTTGGCCCCTGGGCAAGCAAGGAGAGAGTGTTATCCCCGGCGGAGGCGATTGATAAGACAGTTTGAGTTTTGTCTACAGAAAGATGTTCGACCAGGGTGTCTGCATCCTCCCAGCACTGGGAGTAGCGGATGATATTTTTGTCTATGGTTTCGACACCCATTTTAGTTTCCCTTCTTTCTGTGTGAACTATTGGACTAGGCACATTCCCTGGCCAGGGGTGCAAAAGATACCTGGGGAGGGGCTTTACGTATTATGGTCACCAGACCGGCCGTGCCGTCTACTTCGATCAAGTCGCCCGTCTCAATTTTTTCGGTTGCTCCCTTGGCCGCCACTACCGCCGGTATCTTGAGTTCGCGGGCGACAATGGCGGTGTGCGAAAGCATGCTACCGTAACTGGTGACAATGCCCTGGCACAAAGCAAAATGCATAATCCAGCCGGGATCGGTGCGTTCGGCCACGAGGATTTCGCCGGGCAATAAATGTTCGCCGGCAGGGTCTCTAATAACCCGCGCCAGTCCTCGTTTTATACCGGAGCAGGCGGGCAGACCCTTAATCTGCAAAGCCGTGTTGGTTTCGTCAGCACCTTGTTCGTCAGGCCCTTTACCGGCACAATCGCCGGCATCACCGCAGGCATGAGCAAGTGACAGCAGGCCGACCGGTCCCTTGCATGGTACACGGTCAGGTATGACTTTCTCGTAGCCTTTCTCTTCGGCTTTGCGCAAAACAATCAGTGCCCGCAGATTTTTGCAGGTGGAGCTGCCTTCGACAAAGCCCAGCACTTCTTCTATCTCCAGGTAGAAGATATCCTGCCTGTTGTCGATCACATTTTGAGCTACAAATATGTCGGCCAGGCTGAGCATAATGTCTCGCACAAGACCAAAGACACGGGTGCGGGCAAAGCGCAGATTTTCGCGGCCGGCGATCAGATGCCTGGTTTGATTGCTGACAAAAGGGAGGATCAGTCGCATTAAGAGGTTTGGCTGCTTTTGCCCGGCAGCAACAATGGATTTTGCTTGGCCTGGCAATGAAGATGCGCTGCTCTTTATTTTGGCATCAGCCTGCCACGGTCCATAACCAGGACTGTTTAATCCACCAATTTTTTCAGCCAGAGCAAGTTGCGTTTTGGGCGACTGGGCTGCTACACCTGCCACTGCGCCAATTGTTGCCAGCAAGAGAGCAGGATTTTCGCGTACGCTCTGTGATTCAAGCTTAAGCTCACCAATTGAGCGATCCCCAAATTGCGCCAGGTAATCTTGATAGAGTGCATAGGCTTCGCAGTGTGACTGAAAGAGCTTAACTACATACGGTGCCCTGGGGTTCTCCATCATGGCAGCGATCAAGGCCTTATCGTCTTTTATTCCTTCAGCAATTTCCTTTATCATTCTGGGGGGCTGGGCGCTGATCACGTTGCCGAGACCTTCGATCAAAGTATGATAAGAAGAGGAATCATTGTTTAGTTTTTGAAAAATGCCGAAGAAAATCATGGCAAAAAAATCATTAACGATAGGTGCGTCCCATTTGGTTAAAAGGTCCATTTCAAGACTTCTGTATAAGCGGCACAGACTGTCGGCATCGAGATGGCGCAGATTGTCGCGATCCAGATCGAGGGCCTTATCCAGACGTTTGTAGAAGTCGGCTTTGCTTTTCTCCAGATGCAGATACTCGCCGAGAATATTAGCCAGGGCAAATACTGTTTTTATTTTTGCCTTGAGGTCGGGCGTCAAAGTGGACTCGCTCTCCGGCCTGACTGCAAGCGCCGGCTCTTTCAGGCCCATCATTTTTTCCATGAACTGGCGGTTGGTTTTATATGCTGGCAAGAGAGCCAGGAGTCTGTACCAGTTGCCCAGGTTGTAGTACACATGCCCGTCGATGAAACCAAGCATGCCGGCAAAGATATCCTCGTTGGAGCCGATCACCTGATCCGAGACTCCCATTAAACGCACGAATGATCTATAGACTTCTTTGTATGCTCGCCTGACGAAGGAAAAAGTCATGGGGGTTGTAATGCCCGGATAACTCTCCTGGATATTGCTACCGTCAAATACGCGCAAGGTGCCTGTTGGCTCGGTGACACAATTTGGCACCACCGCGCAGGGAAGTGTTGTTATCGGCCGCAGCTGGAGGATGTAAATATCTTGCTCCTTGAGCGCCCACTCAACATCAACCGGATAACCACACAGTATTTCCAACTGCTTTGCAGTTTCTGCTAACTTTTGAATGTCCGACTGCCGTAGATGACTTGCACCGCTTCTGTGTATTCCTTCGCCGGAAACAGTTATATGCTCGCCGTCTTCTAAGCCCTGCACTAGTTTATCAGCCAGTCCATCGACGGCACTGATCACTACAGTTTGGGTTTGACTGCCAGTGTTTACCGGATCACGCGAAAACATCACACCGGCAACCTGCGGTTCGACCATAAGTTGAACCAGCACAGCCATTTCGCCTGGTGCGTTGGCAATGTGCATCAGCCCCTTGTACTGACTGGCATTGATGGATTTGGCGCTATCGATCACTGCTTCAATCCGTGCAAAAACATCCTCAGCCACAACTGAGAGATATGAGTCGAATTGTCCAGCGAAGGATCCATTCTTTTGATCTTCGGCTAAGCAGGACGAACGCACCGCAAATGTTATGCTGCGGTTTTGAGTCTGCGCGCCGGAAAGTGTCTTGATATCAGCGAGCGCATTGTCTACTTGCCTGGCAAGTTTTTGCCGGCTGAATTCGTCGGAAAGATTGACACCAGCCCGGACTACAAAAAATGGTGGCACTCTAAATCGGTCGCCCCCAGCTTTGAGAAGACGTACAAGACCATGCGCCTTTCCGCCTGCGACTGCGGCAAGCAAATCATCTGTCAGAGTCCACAGGTCGGATATCGTCAGGATGTCTTTTGTCAGAGTGTCTTCAGAACAATAAGCTTGTGATTGAGTTTGCATTGGCTCAGACCTATCAATTAAAGGATGGCATGTGAAGAAAGAGCGCTCAGAAAAACCACCAGGTAACTGAGCAAGACTGAAAGGTTGGATATATTAGTCAGCGGTTTCTGGATGCCTTTTTGTGTCGCGAGACAGGCGGTCATGACGAGCAGGATGTCCATCAGCGCCAGTATGCCACCAGCGATGGCAC
>Ga0207011_1118_pt1 | contig 15934 bp, 18 predicted proteins | sample Alteio_BWMinCont_79_FD_153466 | JGI IMG/M metagenome (GOLD analysis project Ga0207011, IMG submission 153466) | Enriched cells from forest soil in Barre Woods Harvard Forest LTER site, Petersham, Massachusetts, United States -... | ecosystem: Environmental > Terrestrial > Soil > Temperate forest >...
AACCGCCGCACAACGCTGGCACGTCCGGAAATGCTCCTCCATCAACGACCGCAGCCCAGCATCCACTTCCCCATCAACGTAATTCGAAATCTCGCGCCACACTTGTTCGCAACTCACTATGTGGTTCACCATGGCTTGTTCCCCTTCTCGAATGGCAGCCGGCTGAACCAGCCCTGCTCCCATCCCGCCGCCAGCAGATCGCGCAGCATCAGCCGCGCCCGCAGCAGCCGCGTCTTCACCGAAGCCACCGTGATCCCTAGCGCCTCGGCCGTCTCCTGAATATTCAAATGCTCCATATCGCGCAGCATAAAGACCTCGCGATACTTTCGGTCCAGCATGCCCAGCGCTTCCGCGAGCCGCTGCCGCACCTCCTTGCGCTCCAGCGCCTCCGACGGAATCTCGCGCCAGTCGGCAAAATCCCGCGGCGCATATTCGCTCTCCTCTTCGCGCCTATCGTCGAGTCCTTCCATCTGCACTGTCCGGTCCCTTCGCCGCCGCATCAAGGCCTCATTCACCGTGATCTGAATCAGCCACGTGCTGAACCGCGCCTCCGCTCGAAATTGCCGGATATTTGCGAACGCCTTCAGCATCGCCTCCTGCGCCGCATCCTCCGCATCATGCACATTGCGCAGAATTGCCAGCGCCGCCGCATAAACCCTCCGTTCATACGGCTGGACCAACTCGTAGAACAATTCGCGCTGTCCACCCTGCACGCTCGAAATCAGATCCCGCTCGCGCCTGTCCGCCTGCCCCGGATTGTTCAGGACCATTTCTGGTTCGGACATCGCTCTCGCAATCCTCACATTTTCAGCAGGTCCCGACCCCGTTGCAGTTCGGACTCGGTACACGGTACTAGGTACTCGGTACTGTCTACTCGCCCCTCAATACTCCGGATCCTTCTTCCACCCGGTCAGCATCGACATAAAATTGTTCCAGCCATGCAGAATCACCATCACCAGATGTCCTAACACGAAAAATAAAATCGCCCACATCACTGCAAAATGCCAGATGCGCGCATAGTGAAATCCTCCCATCATCCAGGCCAGCCACGAAAACTGCACCGGCTTCCACACCGCAAGACCGGTTAGCACTGAGAGCACGCCCAAACCAATCGCGGTGGTGTAAGCGTGCTTCTGCAACTGGTTATAGGCTTCGCGAACCGTCGGCTTCGGACCGAAAAAGAAATAGCGCTTTACCATAGGCCACACCCCGGGAACATCGCGCGGCGTAAACAACACCTGGCGATAGTTCCCGCTGAAAATCTGGTAGCCAAGATAAAGGACGCCCGTTCCCATATAGATCCACATGAAAGTCAGGTGCCACTGCAACGCGCCGCCCAGCCAGCCGCCAATGGCGAAAGCGCGCGGCCAATGGAGCAAATCTTTCTGCGGAATCTTCGCCCCGAAACTCGGAAAGGCGCGAAAAATCTGCAGCCCGCTTCCCACCATCACAAACAGCGCGACCGTATTCACCCAGTGGCACAGCCGCACCAGCAAAGGATGTTCGTAGACCGCCCGCGCCACCACCAGTGGCGCTTCGTCTTCGCCATCCCCGTTCTTGCCCTTGGCTTGAATAATTTCAATAACCGCACCGCTCATTACAACCTCCACCCAACGTAACCGCGAAAAGTAGCGCCGCCGTCCTCGGCGGCTGTCGCGCGGGCGTCCTCGCCTCCGCCCTGCAAACCCTAATCCTCTCGGCAGCCACTCAGCCGGCTGGCCGGCGAGACGCCGGCGCTACAGCCCGTAAAACCACGAATAGCCCTGATCTTCCCAATAACCAACCTTGTCGAGCACGTTCGTCACTTTTAACTCCGTCAAATACTTCGCCTGCTTGTAACCAACCTTGGTCGGAATCTGCAAGCGCAGTGGCGCCCCATGCGCCCGCGTCAGCGGCTGATCGTACATCTCATAGCAAAGCAAAGTCTGCGGATGCAGCGCCGTCGCCATATCCAGCGACTCGTAATAATCGTCCGCACACTTCACCGTAATAAATCGCGCCGTGGTATCGGCGCCGACCAGCTCAAAAAAATCCGACAGCCGCGCACCGCCGAACCTTCCAATTACATCCCACCCCTCTACACAAATGTGCCGCGTGTTCTGCCGCACCCTCGGCAGCGCCTGCACTGTGGACAACTTATATTCCCCGGCCTTCTCGACCGCTCCACTCACACTCAGTGTCCAGTTCTCGAGATCCACTCCAGGATCGTCCACGTCATATCCGTTAATCGGAAATTCCTCGAATGGTGCAACTTCGGCATCGTCGAACGTCGGCGCTCGATGCCCCGTTCGAAACAGCCGCGCCGCCGACCAGTCGCTGAATCTCAACCCTCGCTTCAACAACCCCTCTTGCAAACCGGGGATAGCGAACGCCCCCAGCACCAGCACCGGTGTCAGCTTCAGCATCTCGCGCCGGCTGACTTGGCGGAACTTCTTTTCATCTACTTTGCGATCGTTGTTCATACCCTTAGCCTTCATCACCCTGTTTCATCTCTCTAGCTGCAAAATCGTGAGTCAGTCTAGACGTCGCCCAGCCCGCAGTCATGGGATTCACCAGCCTCTATGAAAGTTTCGCCGACGGACCAGTTTGAGAATCATACCGCTCCCCCCGATTCGACCGTATCTTTTGCTGGCCTTTGGAGCCTTTTCGAGGCATACTAGCTGCAAGCGCCAATCCCCCAGGGCGACCCGGTTCCCAGCATGTCAAAAATAGAGATGAATGCTATCGTGCCCAAGGCAGATCGCCCCTTGCAGGCGGAGCCTCGCACCGATGTCGCTCATGATTCCAAACAACGAAAATTGATGCTGGGTGCGCTCAGTTTGCTTCTGGTGGCTTTGAGCATCGTACTTTGGCACGACCGCGACTTCTGGTTTCCAGATGCGCCAGACGCCGATTCCGACCAACCGGCCGAGACTGTCCCTCCTGTAAAAGTCGCTTCGCAGTCCACTGCGCCAGCCCCCAAGGCGGCCTCGTCCGCGAAACCAAAACACCAGCCTGCGGCTCAGGCTAAGACTCCCGCTGCACCCGCCACAACAGCTCCCGTGGCCGCAACCGCCGCTCGCACAGTTCTGCCCCCGCTCGAAGTAGAAGTCGTGGCCGGCGATACTCATCGCACCCTCCGGCCCGGCACTAGTTCGGTGCGAGTCGACTTGCAACCAGGCTCCCCGCCGCAACAGGTCACAGAGGCCGCTACCGACACTCAGACTGCTGCCAGTGTCACCAACAACGCCGCCGAGCATGTCCAGATGTCTGCCGACGCATCGGAAATCGTGGCCCGCCCCGTCAAGCCCAACTATCCCCTGCTGGCACGCCAGATGAAGGTCCAAGGCTCCGTAATCCTACAGGCTCTGATCGGAAAAGATGGAGTCATTCAAAATCTTCGCGTAATGAGCGGCCCGCAAATCCTGGCGTCCGCCGCCGAAGACGCCGTCCGCCAGTGGCACTTCCGGCCCCACCTCCAAGGCACCGAAGCCGTCGAAACCCAGGCCAAGATCACCGTCAACTTCACCATTTCGACGAACTGAGGTCTTGGATGCTAGGTCTTAGGCAAGACCCGTTCGTAGCTCGATTTGAAATTTTTGCGTATCCCGTATGGACGATTGAAGAGCTAGAGATGCCGCTAGCGGCGTAAGAGCATAGCTATATGAAGCTTGTGTCTACCCGTCGCAATGCTCCGATATGGCTTCCCGCACTCACCTTCGTGCGCGACTTCATCGCATGGCAGTACATCTTCTCCTTCGAGCCAGGGATTACAGCCCAAGCCGTGTATCGCGGCAAGGTCTTCATGTTGCCCGGATCGCTCATATCTGGCGGTCTCCCACCTATGGCCGTTAATCTTGCTATTGCTCTCGCCCTGGGCCTCTTGCTTCGGTGGCTTGCTTAGCGGGCTGCACGGCAGATAGGCTAAGCCGATTTCAAATTTAGCCACTACCAAAAGATACTAAGGCCTGAGACCTAACTCATAAATCCTGCCCAAAAATAGCGAGCGCCTCGAATCTCTTTCGAGATCGAGGCGCCCGGGCAGCCCTCCCCCAGAACTGCTCACCTGGAAAATTAATCGCCGTGCAGAATTTTGCAAATGGCACTCCCGTGCCATTGGGATGCCCCAAAGTGCCATCCGGCTAAAAGCCTTGCAACTGCCAAATTCTTAGCGGACTCAGCCACAATTCCCGATTCTCCGCCGGATCCCTCCTCGGAAGTTAACGGCCTTTCTGCCGATAGAGGAATCAGGAGCGTCCCCGGCGAGCTACCATGCCAGCCGCAGCGATTCTGATATTCGCCCCGACATGCTCGATGGTCTGCAGATCGGAGTGAGCGTTCTTGATCTGCAGAACAAAATTGTCTTCTGGAGTGACGGCGCGGAACAGATCACGGGCTATTCCCGGATCGATGTCATTGGGCACTCCCGCGCCGACAACATTCTGCAGCATTGCAACCAGCATAGCTGTGAAATGTGTGCTGACCGGTGCCCCATCTCATCCGCCCCTGCATGACGCAAAGCCCATGGAAGCCATGACCTTCATTCACCAGTATGTCATCAAGAACGATGCCGACGAGGAGGCGAAACCCTCCGCCGAAAGCAAAGAAAAGAAATCAGAAGCAAATCCCGAAGCACCAGCCGCAGAAAATCCCGCCAAGAAAGAATGCCACTCTCTCAGCCCGGTGCACTTCCCTGTGAACCCAGCGCTCCAGAGTGTAAAATCCTGACGCGATCCGAAACCCACACTGTATAATCCCCGTTTTGATCTTTCCCCAGGAGCTCTCATCATGAAAAACCTCATCCGCCGAGCCTGCCTTCTGCTTCTCGCCTGCCCCATCACTCCCCTGTGGTCCCAGGAAAAAGTCGAACTGGAAACCATGGGCCGCATCCGTTACGAAGGCTTCCGTGACTCGAAAGTTATGGACTTCGCCTCCGGATTGATGGATTCAATCGGCGAGCGCCTCACCGGCTCTCCCAACGTGAAGCGCGCCAATGAGTGGACCCGCGACCAACTCACCGCCATGGGTCTCTCCAACGCGCACCTCGAGGCCTGGGGCCCGTTCGGCCGCGGTTGGGCCAACCAATACGTCAACGTCCGCATGACCTCGCCCGACGTCGTCACGCTACTCGCCTACCCGAAGGCTTGGACTCCGGGCACCAGCGGCGTCATCCAGGGAAAATGCATTCGCGCCACTATCGATGACAAAAAAGATTTCGATAAATACAAAGGCAAGCTCGCCGGCATGATCGTGATCCTCGGCGCCGATGCCGAAGTTAAGCCCATCGCCGAAGCCCCCTACAAACGCCTCACGGACGACGACCTCGCTAAGCTTGCCGACTATCAGATTCCCGCGGACCGTCCGCCGTTCAACTTCGCGACTTTCGTAAAACGCCAGCAGTTCGTCAAAGACCTCAACCAGTTCTTCGCCGATGAAAAAGTTCTCGCCGTTATCGACCACAGCCGCGGCACCTCCGGCGGCGGCACCGTCTTTGTCCAGTCCGGCGGCTCATACAAACCCGGTGAAACCACCACTATCCCCCAGCTCACCATGGCGTCTGAGCACTGGACCCGCATCGCGCGTCTGTTGCAACAGAAGAAAGACGTGACCCTCGAACTGAACGTCAACAATACTTTCTACGACGACGATCCCATGCAGTACGACACCATCGCCGAAATTCCCGGCGGCGACAAAAAAGATGAAGTCGTTATGCTCGGCGCTCACCTCGATTCCTGGCATGCCGGCACCGGAGCCACCGACAATGGCGCCGGAACCATCGTCATGATGGAAGCCGTTCGCATCCTTAAAGCCCTCGACATTAAGCCCCGCCGCACCATCCGCATCGGCTTGTGGACCGGTGAAGAAGAGGGCCTTCTCGGCTCGCAGGGTTACGTCGAACATCATTTCGGTTCCCGTCCCCATATGGACGAGCCCGGAATGAAAGATATGCCAACCCTTCTGCGCCGCGAAGCCGGAGAAGTTACCGTCAAGCCCGAGCAGGCAAAAGTCGCCGCTTATTTCAACGTCGACAACGGCACCGGGAAAATTCGCGGCGTGCACCTCCAGGAAAATGAAGCCGTCGCTCCCATCTTCGAAGCCTGGATGAAGCCCTTCAAAGATCTCGGCATGACCACTCTCACCATGCGCAACACCGGCGGCACCGACCACCTATCCTTCGACGCCGTCGGCATCCCGGGATTTCAGTTCATTCAGGATCCCATCGAGTACGAAACCCGCACTCACCACTCGAACATGGACGTCTATGACCGCCTGCAGTCGGAAGATCTAAAGCAGATGGCCGTCATCGTCGCCGGCTTCGTCTACGACGCCGCCATGCGCGACCAGATGCTGCCCCGCAAACCCATCGAGAAGTCGCTTCCGAAAGAACCGGAAAAGAAGGAAGAGTAACCGGACTCTATCCTCGAGGACTGTCATCCTGAGCGAAGGTTGTGCTTCGCGGACGCGAAGCACAACCGCAGTCGAAGGATCCCTCGCCTGCTTGCGCCGCCGTCGGCCCCGCAGGGCGTTTCTACTGCAGCCCTGCGTGAGGACTGCAAGACAGATTCGTACTGTGGTTTCCCACCACCCGAGTAAGCGCCCACACCCCGATGCATCTAGCTCGGCAGGTAGTCGATCGTACTCTTTGCTAAAGGTTTAGAAAATCGCCCTTGCCCTTCCGCTCTACTTCACAAACGTCAGCCCATGCGGCACCGCATACTTGAACACATAAGCGTAGAGCATCACGATTATCCCAACGATCGAGCACAGTGCCACTGAGTGCCACGCCACAAAGCGGAAAATAATCCCTTCGTTCCCCACCTGCTCCGTCGCCGCCGTTGCTATCGTGATCGACTGCGCATCCACCATCTTCCCCATCACGCCGCCGCAGCTGTTGGCAGCGCACATCAGGATCGGATCGATGCCCAATTGCTGCGAAGTAATTCTCTGCAGGCTGCCAAACAGTGCGTTGGCCGACGTATCACTCCCGGTCAGCGCCACTCCCAGCCATCCCAGAAAAGTTCCGAAAAATGGATACATCCATCCCGTCCGCGTGAATGCCAAACCCAGCACCGCGTCCAGCCCCGAGTACCGCGTCACGTAACCCAGCCCCAGCATGAATGAGATCGCAATCATCGCCAGCCGCATTCGCACCAGCGTCCGCCAAAAGATCTTCATCAACTTCACCGGACCCTGCCCCAGCAACAAACCGGAAACGATCGCGGCAAAGAAGCATCCCGTCCCCGTCGCGGAAAGCCAGTTCAAATCGTAGCGCGCCGCTTCCGGCGTCGGTTTCGCAACCACCGGCGCGGAGCGGGAAATCGCATTGTGCAAGTGCGGCACATCCCATCCCGGCGGCCCCGGACGGACCTTCCCGTTCGGCAGCACCACACGAAACGCTGGTGTCGTAGCCTGGTTCATCGCCAACTTGATCTTCGGCAATCCCCACAGCAACACAAACAGCGACAGGATCGCAAACGGCATCCACGCCTTCAAAACTTGTCCAGCGGTGTAAGAGCGCACCTTCACCAGTCCGTCGAACTGCTCCGCCGTCCATTCGCCGCCCACATCATCGCTGAGCTTCCCCGTCGCAGCCGCTACGGCGGCCGGCTTATCGTCGTAATCGAATCGCCAGATCTTCTTCGGTTTCCAGAATCTTAAAAAGATGAGGGCCGCTCCAATCGAAACCACTCCTCCCATGATGTCAACCAGATTGCTGTCCACATAATTCGACCAGAAGAATTGCGTTAGAGCGAACGAAACGCCGATCACCAGGATGGCAGGAAATACCTCGAAGGTCTCTCTCCAACTCACCATCGTTTTCACCAGCCAGAAAGGCACGATGACTGCGGTGAATGGAAGGATCCGGCCGATCATCGCGTTCAAATCGGATTCCGGCAATGCCGTCACCGCCGCCAGCGTGTGCACCGGCGTGCCAATCGCGCCCCAGGCCACTGGCGCAGTATTGGCAATCAGATTCAAAGCAGCCGCATGGAACGGCTTGAATCCCAACCCGATCATGAACGCTCCGGCAATCGCCACCGGCGCGCCGAATCCCGCCGCTCCTTCAATGAAAGCGCCAAAACAAAACGCCACCAGCAGCACCTGCAGCCGCCGGTCGGCAGTAATCCCCGCAATCGACTCCTTCATGATTTCGAACTGCCCGGTCTCTACTGATATGTCGTAGAGATACACGGCCGCCAGAACGATCCATGCGATTTTCAAAACCCCGAACGCCACGCCATACGCAAAGCTAAGCGCCGCCAACGTGGGAGGCATTTTGAAAAAGATAATTGCAACCACCACGGCAGTCGCCGCGCCGGCAATCGCGCACCAGTGTGGTTTCACCCTGAGGCCGGCCAGCAGCGTGAATAGAACAATGATGGGAAGAGCCGCAACCAGCGTGGAAAGCCACCAATGACCAAGTGGATCGTAGATCTGAGTCCACTGCATCGAACCCTCCTCGTGAACGGAGTTTTGAAAGCGCGCGCCTTTCAGCCACGCCGTCAACTAACCATAAAATCAAAAGCGGCTTTAGCCGCCTGCTTCCCAGCTTTTCGGAACATTCACGTAAGACCGATCCAACTCCCCCACCGCGGCGCACCCCAACAATCGCAACGTCCGTTCCAAATCAACCCGCAGAATCTCGATCGCGCGGTCCACCCCAGCTTCCCCTGCGGCAGCCAGCCCATAGGCATAGGCCCGCCCGCACAGCACCGCGCGCGCTCCCATGCACAGCGCCTTCGCCACGTCGGTCCCGCGTCGAATGCCTCCATCCATCAGCACTTCAATTTGCCCTTTCACCGCTTCCACCACTTCCGGCAGCGCTCTCAACGAAGCCGGAACTCCGTCCAGTTGCCGCCCCCCATGATTCGAAACCGAAATCGCTGCAGCACCTTCATCAATCGAGCGCCGCGCATCGTCCGCGGTCAGCACACCTTTGACCACAATCGGCCCCTTCCAGATTTGCCGGATCCAACCGAAGTCCGCCCACGTCACCGCCGACTCCGCCAGCGCCACATTAATATCTGTGAGCGGCATTTGTCCTTTGCCGGGAATAATCACATTGGGTAAACCAGGCAAGCCGCCATCCAACAAATAATCCATCAGCCAGCCCGGCCGCGACAGAATCTGCGGAAGAAACGGAATTTTATCCAATGGTCCCCCGCTAATCAGCTCTTTCATCCCGTTGCGGTAATCGCGCTCGCGAATGCCTGCGACCGGAGTGTCAATCGTCACCACCAGCGCGTTAAACCCGGCGACCCGCGCTCTCTCAATCGCGGCCTCGGCTGCCCCGCGCCCACCCATCAGGTAGAGCTGATAGAAAACCGGCCCTGTCGAACCCGCCCTCACGTCCTCCAGCTTGTGTCCGGAAATCGTCGAGAGAATATAACCAATGCCTGCCCGCCCCGCGGCCCGTGCCGCCGCCACCTCCCCCCCCGGATGCATCAACCGGCTGTATCCAACCGGCGCCAGCATGATCGGAAGCGAAAGTTTGAAGCCAAGAACGCTCGTGGCCATACCGCAGTGCGCCAGCGCCACCGCATGCCTCGGCCGGAACGTGACGTCGTTAAATATCCTGCAATTTTCTCGGAGGGTGACTTCGCCTTCGGAGCCGCCATCGAGATAATCGAAAACTGATTTCGGAATCCGCTGGCGGGCGATAGGACGGAAGTCCTCGATGCTGACTACCCGGGGCGACGCCACCGATCGTGCGGCTCTCGTCATCTGCGATTCCAAGAACTGAAATCTGAAAGCAGGCGGCTATCCTACCATCCCTCGAAACCGCCGCGAAATTTTAATTTCCCGCCCAGCCATACATCTCAGACTGAAATCTAGCGGCCGTCCTCTGCCTGTTGCACAACCGCCGCGCCCGCTGAAACTCGACGCCGATACCTCACCCACAGGTACGCCACCGGCCCCGAAGCCAAATTCAGCAGCCCCCACTTGCGCGTCGCCACGTCGCTGTAAATCATCGCCCATGCAAAAAGCAAAGTCGGAGCCAGCACAATTAGCAATGCCCCCACCATCCCGCCAGCCACGCGAAAGCTTCGCGCCGCGTCCGGATATTTCCGCCGCAATTGCCAGAACGAAAGCACCGTCTCGATCGACGTCGCCATCCGCGTCCACGCATACACTCCAATCAATTGCGGCACGGTGAAGAACGCCAGCACCGCGCAGAAAACCGTCGAGAGCACGATCGATCGCACCGGCGTGCCATATCGCGCGCTTACTTTCGCCAGCGCAGGATGAAGATATCCGTCTTCCGCCATGGTTAGCGGCACGCGAGTGATCGAAAGCAGAGTGCTGTCCAGCAACACAAAATTGCAAACCACCGCCGCCACAAACATCGACGTGCCCAGCACGTTCCCTCCCAGCAACCGGCCCGCCGTCACCAGATATCCAGTTTCCCACTCCCGCCAATTCCCTAGCGCCGTCAGCCCCGCCGCCAGCGTCACCACATAAATCCCAATCGCCAGCGGAACTACTATGGCCAGCCCAATCGGAAAATTCCGGCTGGGATTCTCCACTTCCTCAATCACCGTCGAAAGCTGTTCATACCCGGCATACGACCACAGCGCAATCGCCAACCCCACTCCGAACGCCCCCTGCCAGGGCGTGCCCGTCGGCAGGAACGGATGAAACGGATTAAACTGCGCGTGCCGGAACCCGAGCACAACAAAAATCACCAGCGGGACCGACATTGCCAGCAACAAACTGAGCGTAAGGTTCCCGACCAGATGAATGCCTCTCACATTCAGATACGCGACCACCAGAAGAAAAATAAACGCCACCCCCCAGTGTTCGGCGCGAGAATGCACCGGCATCCAATCTTCCAGATAGTCCGCCATCGCCACACCATATGCCGCGCTCATCAGGAAAGTTCCTGTCCAGTTCCACCACCCGCATTGGAATCCCCAAAAATCTCCCAGCGCGGCGCGGCTCCAGCGGTAGAAGCCGCCTTCGACCGGCATCAGTGTGGTCATTTCGGCCGTAGCCAAAGCTATGGGAACCGCAAATAATAATGGCACCACCAGAAGAAATGTCAGCCCCAGTCCCGGCCCTGACGTTGAGACCATCGACTCCAGCGAGAACGGTCCTCCCGCGCAATACGCGAACAGCAGCGCCACAAACGGCGCCAGCCCAATGCGTCGCAGATTCTTGGTAGGAGCGTAAAGCCCGATAGGGCCAGAAGCAGAACTCATAGCGAAGCTTTCGGTTCTCGCACAAACACTAATGTCTCGCGCCCCTTATAAGTCGCATGTTGCAATTGCCTATACCCGCATTTCTCGGCGACGCGAATCGATGCCACATTATCCGGCGCAATAATGCAAGCCGTGCGTGCTCCCTCGAAATGCGCGTCCCCCCATGCCACCACCGCGCGAACCGCTTCAGTCGCGTACCCTCGGCCATGCGCCTCCGCAGCCAGCACCCACCCAATTTCCGGCATACCTTTCAGCGATGGCTCTACCTCCCGCTTGTAATCGGCAAACCCAATCTCTCCCACAAACTTTTCCAACGCCTTCTCCACCACCACCCAGTAACCAAACCCCATCATCCGCCAATGCCCCGCGTAACGAAGAAACTTTGTCCAAGCCTCCTCTTCACTCAGTGGCTTGCCGCCAATAAATCGAGTTACCAGTGGATCAGCCCACATCGCAGCGCAATCAACGAAATCATTCACCTGATGCCCGCGCAGCCTCAGTCGCTCAGTTTCGAGGATCGGCACCTCTTCAACGGGATGAAGACGTTCAGGCATTGCAGCAGTTTACCGTTTGACGAGTTTGGCGAATCATCTCCGAGCATTCTTCCGGGCTTGCCCGATGCCGGCGCGCAGTCCCCGCTCCAACATTTTTTTATAGCCCGCGGCATCCAGCGCCGCCATTACTGCGGCCGCGGTCCCACCCGGAGTAGCCGCCTCTTCTAATAATTCATCCAGCGGCACGTCGCCTTCGCGCCAGGCTGCAATCCCGTCGGTCAGTGCATGAGCCGCAGCCAGACGCGCGTTCTTGCGGCCGAGCCCGATTCTTTCGGCCGCGGCAATCAACCTCGCCACTGCGTGATAACCATGACTGCTGGAGAACGTCACCGTGAACGAGTCGAATTGCTTCTCAGGTATTTCCACAACCTGCCCCACCAGGGCAAACAAATTTCTAACTTCCGCCCGCGCCGCCGAAGAAAACTCCCGGCCAAACGCCAGCGCCGTCAACCCGTGCCCGCTGCGGCAGACAGGGCTCGGCATAGCTCGCGCCCAGCGCACCGGCGCACCCACTCCGGCTCGCAGTTTGGACAGAGGAACGCCCGCCGCCAGACTCACCGCCGTCAACTTCTTGCGGATGTCGTACTTTCCAATTTCTCTCAGCAATCCGCCAACCGAATCTGGCCGCACTGCAATGATCAGCAACCCGGCCGACTCCACAGCCCGATGCAGATCCTCTTCGACAATCACGCCATATTTCCGCTTGAGTTGTTGCAGTTTCCTCGCATGCCGGTCATGCACAATGATCGGCTCGCCGAACTTCGCCAGCCGCATTCCTGCGATCAGCGCGCTCGTGATCCGTCCGCCACCAAGAAAGACAATGCCCTTCATGACAATCCCGCGCATGCCTGATCGGCCGCTTCCACCAGCGCTTGTACATCGGCGTCCGTGTGCGCCGTCGAAATAATCCAATGCAGGCCATTGGAAGGTGTCATGTAGATTCCGTGTTCCAGCAATTGGTGTACAAAGCGAGAATAGAGTTTCGTGTCCACGTATCTGCAGTAATCGCGGTAATCGTGAATGCCGTCGCGCTCGGTAAAGTAAATCTGGAACATCGGTCCGAAGCCCTGCACAATCGCTTTCACCTGTCGCCGCCGGAATACGTCGCGAAGTCCGGCGATGGCGGCGTTGCCCACCGCGTGCAGCTTGCCATAAGCATTTTCCGCTGACAGCAAATCCATATTCGCCGCAATCACTTTCATGGTCAGGCGATGTCCATTAAAAGTGCCGTAGTGCAGCACCATCTTTTCGCTCCAACGCATGCGCTCAAGAATCGAGCGCGGTCCCGCCACCGCCCCCACCGGAAATCCCGCGCCCAGAGCCTTGCCAAACGTACTGATGTCAGGTTGTACGCCGTAATACTCCTGGCACCCGCCGGGCGCATAACGGAAGCCGGTCACCACTTCGTCAAGAATCAGCATCGCGCCACAATCGCGCGTGAGTTCGCGCATACGCTGCAGATATCCATCCCGCGGAAGAATACAACCCATGTTGGCCATGATCGGCTCAGTGATCACGGCCGCCAGTTCGTGGCCGTGCCGCCTCAGCACATCTTCGAGCGCGGCCACGTCGTTCCAGGGCGCCAACACCACGTCGTCGAAAATCGAAAGCGGAATTCCTTCGGAGTCTGGAATGCGCCTCGGATTCTCTACCGGCCCCAACTGCCCGGGCGGATGGCTATGCGCGTTCAGCAAAAATGGATCGTACCATCCGTGATAGTGCCCTTCGAATTTCAGAAATTTATTTCGCCCGGTATGGGCGCGAGCCAGGCGCAAAGCCAGCATCGTCGCTTCGCTCCCGGTGTTCGCGAACCGCACAACTTCCGCCGAAGGCACCATGCGGCAAAAACGCTCTGCCGCTTCCACTTCCGCCGAGGTCGCCGCTGCGAAATGCGACCCTCCCGACATCGCCTCTGAAACTGTTTTCACCACGGTCGGGTGGGCGTGCCCTTGAATGAGCGCGCCGAACGACATCATGAAGTCAATATATTCATTGCCGTCAATATCCCATACGCGCGATCCCTGGCCGCGCTCCAGCATGATCGGTCCGTTCGCGTACACCGCCGCCCCGCGTGAAGGCGAATTCACACCTTCAACCAGCGATTGCTGCGCGCGTTCAAACCACTCCTGAGACAGTGTCCGATTTCGCGTTCGGCTAATTAACCCCATAGGAACTTTTCTGAATTAGCATGGTTTTGATTTCACCGCATCACCGCACCGAGGGTGCCCGTCCTTGCGCGTTCTTTGCGCAAGGGTGGAAGGCAGGCACTCGGCGGTACGCTGAACTCCGGAATCTTCACGCAGCCGGGAATTCCACCGTAATGCGACCTCTCGCCTCAATCCGCCAGGCCGCCCCCATCCACCACCAGAGCCGCCCCCGTCATGAAAGAAGAATCTTCCGAAGCCAGAAACAATGCCGCCTTCGCAATTTCGTCCGTCGTCCCAATCGTTCCCATTGGACGGTTCACGCATCCCGCCAGATAATCTTCCCACTTCAAACCCCGCATTCGCGCATCTTCCGGCAGCATGGGCGTATCGACGTCGCCCGGGCAAATGCAATTCACTCGAATGCCCTGCCGTCCGTGGTCAATCGCCATCGCCTTCGTCAACAACACTACGCCGCCTTTCGATGCGCAATACGCAACCGCTGCATCTCCTCCCGCAATCCCCCACCCCGAACTATTGTTGATGATGACTCCGCCGCCGCGTTCAATCATCCCGGGCAATGCGGCCTTCGACATCAGAAACGTTCCCTTCAGATTAATATCCATCTGCAGGTCCCACTCTTCCTCCGTGCAATCGAGAATAGTGTGCGGATAGAAAACTCCAGCGTTGTTGAACAGAATGTCGAGACCGCCGAATGCCCGCAGTGTCTCGTCCACAGCAATACGGCATTCCGCCGCCTTGCGCACATCAGTCTGTATGAACAGCGCCTTGCCGCCCTCCTGCTCGATCTTTTCGGCAACAGAATTGCCCCGCGCTTCATTCCTTCCCGTGATCGCAACCTTCGCGCCCTCGCGGGCGAAGACCTCAGCCGTGGCTTCCCCAATGCCGGAAGTTCCACCGGTGATCAGAGCGATTTTATTTTTTAGCCGCATGCTTTTACCCTGACCCCGCCAGCCCTCCACCATCCACCACCATCGCCGTTCCCGTCACAAACGATGCTGCATCACTAGCCAGATACAGCGCCGCCTGCGCAATCTCTTCCGGCCGGCCCATGCGGCCCAGCGGACGTTTCGCTGATTCGGAGAGAAATCGATCTTCCGCCTCGCCCAACTGCCGCGCCTCGCTGCGCAGCATCGCGGTGTCCGTGTCCCCGGGGCACAGGCAGTTTACCCGAATGTTCTGTCGCCCGTGGTCGATGGCCATCGCTTTGGTCATCAACACCACCGCTCCTTTCGACGCGCAATAAGCGGCAGCCCGCGCTCCTCCCGCCAGTCCCCACCCTGACGCTGTGTTAATGATCGACCCTCCGCCGGCCCTCCTCATAATCGGAATCACTTCGCGACACATAAGGAAAATGGATTTTACATTGACCGCCATCACCGCGTCCCAATCCTCCTCGCTGATCTCAACCACCGACGCCCGGCGAATAATTCCTGCATTGTTGAACAGTATGTGAATGCCACCGAATTCCTTCACCGTGCGGTCGACCGCGCTCCTGCATCCGGCAACGCGAGTCACATCGGCACGTTCAAAAATCGCGCGGCCCCCCGCCATTGAGATCTCGCGCACCAGCTCCTGACCCGCCTCCTGATTCAAGTCGACAATGCTCACCGCCGCGCCCTCACCCGCAAACCGCAATGCTGTGGCGCGCCCAATACCACCTGCGCCTCCTGTGATAAGCGCAATCTTGCCCTGTCGTTGCCCAGCCATCTCTTCCCGCTCTTTCTTCTGACTCAAGTCCCGCACCGCCGTCTACTCGGCTCCGCCAACGTCCCCGTCTGTTCGGTTGTTACAATGTGACTCGGTAGTTAACGGATGCGTTTCGTCAGTCCACTATTAAAACACGCGCTATATCCGGCGTTGCATTACAGCGGGTGGCTCGACCGCATTATGCCATCCTGTGGTTATACGGTCGTGACCTATCACGGCGTGACTCCCACCGGCTATTCCGGAGGCGAACCTTTCCTCGACGGAAGCCTCGTTGATCAGCAGACCTTGCGGCAACAACTCCAATTCCTGAAGACTCACTATC